>ULLK01005559.1_pt1 | contig 42844 bp, 49 predicted proteins | sample 1951411 | NCBI WGS metagenome assembly ULLK01 (sample SAMEA4835526, study PRJEB28245) | human gut metagenome | biome: gut microbiome; material: fecal sample | place: Denmark | collected 2008 | reverse complement strand
TAAACGCACTTTCCTAATAAATAAAAAAGAGATTTTCAATCAAGAAAATCCTATTTTTTTTTAGTATTAACCATTTTACTATATTTTCTATTTTCCATCTTAATTAGTTTTTTGTTCATCTTTGGATATAATCTTTTATCACTATAGTCTGTATTATTATTTTCATTCTCAGAAATAAAGAAATCTCTTGTGTTTGATTCAATTTCCATAAGTGTTCGTAATAAATCATCTAAATTATCTGTTTCATTTACTTTTGTATGAAATCTAATTATATAATTATCAAAATGAACTTCATCTGCTTCTTTTACTAAACAATAACTGATTCCGTATTTTATCAAATATCTAATTAGAAATTCAAGAAAATATTCTTTATCACTTACATAAATATTTCTTACTACCATGCTTTTCCTCCTCTATAAAAATTTATTTTCTTTTGATATGGTTTTCCTTCTGCTCTTTTCTTTTGTTCTGCTTGTTCATCGAAAGATTCAAGCATTAAATAACTTTCTCTAGTTATAAGAGAAGTTTTACTATTATTTTCAGGGTTATCATCATCAAAATAACATTCTAAAATATCAAAGTCAAATTTAGCGTCTGTAAATACTATAGGAACGCAATATACTAGATATTCTTCATTTAACTCATTTTTATTTACTTTATTTAATACCCTTGTTTCATTCTTAGACAAAGTGATATCAAATGTACTTGTTTTACCTTTTACTTCGTTCTTTCTACTTTCAATAATCTCATTCATATTAGACACCACTCATATTAATCTCAATATTATAATTACAAGTTACAGAATGATTAGGTAAACTTTCACCAGTATATAACTCATCAATATAAATTTTAACTATATCTCCACTATTTACTATTAAAACATCTTTTTTATTAGAAAAACTAACGTTAATTTTCATATTACTTTTAACTAATTTTTCATCTAATTCTTTATTTTCTCCACTACCAATACAATCTAACTTAATATCACTTGTTTTAATATTTACTGGATAATTATAATTGTTTTTATAAACTAATATCTTATTATAGTCAGACTTTGATACAGTATTTACCAAGGTAAATTTATTCTCGATATTGTCACTTAAATCAATAGTATTTAATTTAAATTTAAAAACTGAAAATACTAATGCAATAAAAAACATAATATATAAAAATTTCTTTTTCATAACCAATTAACCCCCATTAATTGCTGCTTATTATAACACAGTTTTATAAAAAGAAAAAGAGAATTATTATCTTTGTGTAATTGTTCTCTTATTTAACTTTACTTAATATTTTTATTTTTCCTTGTGCAAGATACTCATTTGTCCATTCATGAACATCTTTAAATTTTGGATGCCAATATTTAAATGCTTGATTATAATCATCTCCATAGTTTGCTTCTTCATCTGGTAATAATTGTTCATTAGTTTTAAATATTTTGCCTGTTACTAAAACTTTATATGTATCAAATCCATTTGGCTGCATTCTTCAAGGATATCCTTCCAATATTATAAACTATCTTCATCGCATAAATAAATTGAATGTAATCTACTAGGTAAAGCAATGTTATAGACTTTACGACAATCTTCTAAGGCTGCTTCTCTTTTGAAAAAAACAGCTTTATATGTCAGTGCAAAAGATGTTCTTAACAGATTAGAGATAGCTTTTAATTTCTCTATACTAACAGAATTAGAACTAGAAAGTTGTTCAATATACCTAGGTAATAATTCATAAAAATTTCTCATTTTACCATCAAATAAAACTGACTGAGAAAAACTCATTTGTCTTTTAAACATTTCAGAATTAAAGCTTGGAGAAACATTAATAGTATTATTAACGCTCCATTTTTTATCATAACTATTTCCTAATTTATGTATATGATATAATTCCATTTCTTGTTTTTCCATAATATTCCCCCTCACGAAGAATATATTATAACACAAAGTGTCAGATAACAAAAATTAAATATTTATTTTAGAAATTTTTTTCAAATTTATATTAAATAACTTCCGATAAATTCTATAACTTTACATAAATATACATATATTTTACATGATTTTACATATAAAAAGCGTTATTAGTTTAAAGCTCTTTCAAATCTTTTTATTAGAATCTTCATTAATTGTTAATGTTTTAGTATCAAACATGTCATCCAATTAATTATGATGTTCTTTATTAAAAACTGAATTACTGATATTTTTCTTTCTTAATCTATTTATTATTTCAGTTACTTTAGAATCAAATTCACTAACTAAATTTTCAAATCCTGATTGCTTTAAAGTATTGATTCCCTCTTCCTTATCATATTCTATTGACTCAATATTTACAAACTCTGTACTACATGATTTTTCAAAATAAGTAAGTAAAGCAGGTACAATATTTTTTCAATATTTGAATCATAATTATAAATATAATTGACAATATTTGAATATTTTTTTCTTATACCAGATAATTCTTCTTTATATTCAGCATATACAGAAGATGCTTTTGATACCTGTTTAGCAAATTCATCCCTAAAAACAACTCTACTTATTTTGCTCATATTAGATGCCGTATCAATAACATTTTGTTTTCTATCTGCAATTTTTATTAGACAATTTGAATAATCATTTAATAAAATTGTTCCCTTCTCCATATTAGAAAAAATATCTTCGCAAATAGCTGCTCCAACTACACTAGTTTTGCAAAAATCACTATCTTTAATATATACATTTATTTTTTTTGAAATAATCTTTTAAATAATAAAGAGAATTATTTGTTACTATTGACAGATTTGAAATATCTGGGGATTTTAGTCCTATATTGCGTGTATTTTCTTTTATAAGATTTATTAGATTAAAATAAGATGAAGATTTATTGGTAACTCTTTCATGTAAATATGCACTTATTTTCTCCTCATGTTTATTCATATATTCAGTAATTTTCTCATCCATAATAAATGTTAACCTCAATTATTAATATAGCATCTAAATAGGAAATAGGAAATTGAATAAAAAAAGAAGTACTTATATTATTAGTAAAAATTATTAGCTTTTTCTTATAAATTAAATAAATATTATGAAATATAATGTCAACATAAATGAATGCATAAAAAAAACGGAGCCACATGGCTCCCTTCAGGTGGCGATTTAAATTAAAAAGAGATTCATACGAATCCCTTAAAATATCGGCATATTTTAAAATTTAAGTTTATTAAAATTTAACAAAATTACATCAAATTTATTAACATTTGATGGGTAGCTGATGGGTAGAAATACTTATCAGCTATTTTCATTTAACTGACTTTTTTTTATCAAATAAACATTTCCTTTACTTCTAGTTAATGCTACATATAATTTGTTTGTCGATGAAATACTTTCATTACGAATAAAAGACTCTTCATTTAAATTTGAATATTTATCTGTTAATATAACACATACATTTTCATATGTATCTCCTTTAGAATATCCCCATGTTACTGCATTAAATTTATAATTTTCTGTTGAATTCCAAACAAGTTTTACTATATCATCATCTTCTATGATATTAGTTATTTCACTTGGATCATCTAATGCTATAATTCTACCATTATTTATCTCATTACTTTTTATTTCAATCCCAAGTTTTTTTTTAATAAATTCACACACTTCTTTTGAACATCTTCTACTCTTTATCAACGTTTTATCATCTACATTTAATCCAATATTTTTAAGATATTCTATATACTCCATATAACCTATGTATTTAGTTTTTATTTTAAAAGGTTTACCAGTATTATTTGTTGCATTTACAGAATGTTGATAATAATCACCCACAAGAATAATATTATTAACATTTTTTATAATTTCAACTAATAATTCCCAATTATTTTCCCTAAAATCTTGCATTTCATCAATATATATACAATCAAAAAATCTGTTTATATTTTCACATCCATATTTTAATAATGATATCTTTTTATTATTTGTTTTCATAATAAGTTTAGATAAATAATCGCAATAATATTTATTATTATATGTATAATGTTGTAATGTTTTATCGTTACTATATAATGGATTCTTTCTCCAATATCCGTTTTGTTTATATGATTTTTCAGGCGGATTACTAATAGAAATACCTTTACTAACAAAATTGCTAACTCCATAATATTCACCTATTATTAAATCAAAAGGCCTAATCATATATTTATAAATAAAACTATGAAAAGTCATTATTTTTGTATTTTCTGGAATAAATTTAAATCTTTTACATATTTCATTTCTGATATTTTTTATATTCTCATTAGTATAAGCAATAATAATATTACGTTTTGTTTCATCTATTATATTACATAAATGATATGTTTTACCTGAACCAGCGACTGCTAAAACTACTTTCTTATCCATTCTAGACAGTCCTTAATGTATTTTGGAATTACATAATCAAATTCAGAATTATACATTTTATATGCAATTTCAACTTTATTATTCAACATTTTCCCAATTGTTTTATTACCATAATCTTTTTTATGATATTTATAATCACACTTTTCATCAGCATCAACCAACAAATCTAATTTTTGTTTATTTAAATTATAAAAACAAACTTCCCATGTCCAATTATCTAACGAATCATCCATAAATATTTTCATATTATTTTCATTTTGATTATAATTATTTTTAAAATCTAAATTTGACTGTTTATTATCATTATCAGTTAATACTGCTACAGTTTTATTCATTTTTTTGGCTATATCTTCAAATCTCTTATATTTAATTCCGCCACAATCTATAATAGTTATACCTTCATCTTCAATATTTTCATTATATATTTTTTCATAAATTTTTGGAATTAAAAGAAATTCTGTAGGCCCCTCAACCAATAAAACTTTACGTGAAAGAATAAATTGAAGTATATTATTATTTGAATTTTTATAAAAGAAATCAGCATCATCTTTATTTATTTTACTCAATGATTCTGCATATTCTTCTTTAATCCATAAAATTTTACTTAAATTCAAACTATTTGCAATCATACTTTCATGTGTAGTAATAATCATTTGTTTTCCTTCTTGACTCCTAATTTCATTAATCATTTTCTTTAAATTATTAAAACTCAAATGATTTTCTGGTTCTTCTATTGTTAATACGTCAGTTTTTCCAACATTTTTATCAAGTGCAATTTTCGTTTTTATAATATTTTCTTTTCCCTTTCCCTTATTTTCAATCGGAATATTATCATCTAAAATTGTTAAAATATTTTCAAAAATTATTTTCTTTTCGTTTATTCCAAATTTTTGATGGTCATTTACATCATTTATTGGTAATTGATTAAATATTCCATTTATTTTTTCACGAAATTCATTTTTTATTTGTAATTGTAATCTATTATCATGATTATTATTAAATAAAGATTTATTATAATAATTATAAGAAGAACCAGATTCTATATCATCATTATCAATGGACAATAGATTTATTGGCCTTTTAATTATGTTGTAAGGCTCGCCTTGAAATGTACTCCAAGACATTTGATAATATTCATAAGGTAATTGACCAGACTCTATTATAGGTAATAGTTCATCTATTATTTCATCCGAAATTTTACAGCTAAATCTTATTCCATACATGGTTTGATTTTTTTCAAAAGTATGGGTCATACCATAAAAATTTGCGTTTGATGGTATATTATCTAATAGTAATTCTATATCTATAATAATATAAGGTAAATTTTCTATCTTAGGATTTTCCTTAAATATTTTTATCAAATCATTATTTAACAATTCCTTCACAATATACTTATCATAATTTTTATATTTTTGATTTAAAGTTATATTAATTGCTTCTAATAATGTACTTTTACCGCTTTCATTATCACCAATAATTATATTTATATCATCATTAAATTCAATTTTAAAATTTTTAAATTTTTTAAATCCAATAATATTCATTCTTTTTAATTTTCTCATAATTCACCTTCTAAATACTCTAATCTTTTTAAATCATTTAATATTCTAAAAATTATAATATTATTGCAATCAATTGCATGGTCTTCAATACTTTTCTTAGTATATTTATCAAAATCTTTAAAATCATCAAAATAATATATGAGTCCCATGAATTCATCAAATAAATCAAAATATAATCCAATAAATGAACCATAATAAACATTTATATATTTTTTTAAATATTTAGCAACCAATTTATAGAGAACAAATTGCTTTTCATTAATATCAAACCATTTTTTATCTAAAAGATGTTTAGTATCATATATAATATTAGGATCATTTTTTGTATCATTATATATAGCTCTCATCATTCGTGCTATAAATCCACAAAACATATCAGATATTCTTATTCCAGGAGAATATTTTGAATCAATTTGTCTTACTTTTCTAAAACCTTCCATTCTTGCACACATGCAATTCTTACCGATTCCTTCTTTATCAATAATAATGCTAACATCTCGTATATTTAGTTCTTTTATCAAATTTTTCAAACCATAATAAGTAAATCTATAATTAAATTCATAGTTGATTTGTGATGAATCTATATTATTTAAGTAGAGTAAAATATTCTTTATCGCATCATTTTCTTTTTCTTTAAGTTTAAGATTACCATTTATTGATAATTGTTTTTGCATAAATTTTTTTAAATCAATTATAAAACTTTTTTCGCCGTTCATTATATCTTCTATTACCTTTTTAGGCCTATAAACATTAACAAGCTTTGTAATACTATAAATGCAAGCAAATTTATTTAAATAAAAAGGAGCTTTATAATTACATTGAAGTAATAAATATTCTAATTTATCACAACTATATATGTAATATTGAATGTCATTATCTAATAAGAAATTAAAAATATCTGAATATAATTCAATCTCCTTATCATTAAAATTTTTTAATCCATATTTATAATGTTTCTTACTAATAACTTCACTTTTTAATTCTTCTACACAGTAAAACTTTTTATATTTATTTTCTATTTTTCTATATTTTTTAAAAACATTAGATTTCTTTTCACTTTTTATAGCTATTCCTGTACTAATATATGAATTAAAATAATCATGTTCACTTAGAGATGCCTCAGTAATATTTCTTGTATGAAAAGATTCATCAAAATAAAAAACATATTTCATATTTCCTCCTAAAAAAGCATATTTCGCAAATGAAATATGCTTCTTTTTGAATCATAATCTCATTTATAAATGACGTTATGACATTATATTTATATATGACTATTTACTCAATAATTTTTCTAATCTATGTTGTAATTGATATAAAGTAATATTACTTTCTACTTCACCATTTAGATCTTTAACTGCTTGTAATAATATTTGTTTTTTTGATGGATTACTATTATTAGGAACTTCCATATTTGTTTCTTCTTCATATATTCCTAATGTGCCATCATCTTTCGTTTCTGAATAATATGTTTTATTAGTCAAACTAGATTTAAACTTTATTTCTTTAAAATGATGTCTATTTTTAGATAATTCTCTATTCTTTTCAGCAGTTTCTTCTTCAATTACTTCTTCCTTTGTTGGTTTATATAAATGAAGTCTATCTTTAGTACCACTAATAATAGCAATATCCTCTAATAATTCATAAGCATCTTCTGGAGATATTAAATAGAATTCTCTAACTCTTACTTTATCATTTATTGTATCTATACTTCTTAATTCAGCATTTAATTTATCTATTATTTTATGTAATACTTTATCAGCAGATTGAGTTTCTACATCATATGTAGCATATAATCTAAAAGCAAAAGGAACAGCTTCTGAATTATTTAATCTATTTAATCTTTCGTCCACATTTTTAGAATATCCAATCTTAACATAATCTGGAAAGGAGGGATTTGTTAATATGTATATTTTACCTACTATATTTTCATTCATAATGCTACTCCTTTTCTTCATTTCTATTTTCGAAATATTCTTTTAATTCCTCTTTAGTAGCATTTATTTTTAAATGCATTGAAATCGACGGTTTAAGTTGTTCAACTTTGTTAATATCAAATGTTATCATGTTATCCTCTATTCTAGCTTCATTTATATCAATATAGAATACTTTATTAAATTTTACCCTACTAGGTATATTTGATCCTCGACCATTAACAATTTCAACATATTCATTATTTAAATCAACTTGATATTCATTATCATTTAATTGTTTAGCATTCATCATTCCTAAAACTTGATTAAAATATAATTTTGTAAAGATTTTTCTGTGGTTTCTTCCTGATGTTCTTATTTCACTATTATCTGTTGTAATAATTCTTCTTCCATCTGGCAATTCAACTTGAATACAATCAGGAGTTAATGCAATTAATTCATTATTTGATGTAGAAGAAATAATAATATCTATATTATGTCTCGTGAAATATTCCATAATTGATAATATTTTTGTGTCTTCATCAAAATCATTATAATTGTGTCCTATTTGTTCTATTACATTAGTCTCTTGATTAAATTTATCTATAAAAGGAATATATTCTGGAGTATTAGTTCTAAAATCATCTGAGATCAACAATTTTCCATTTTCATCATATAATCCAGTAATATCATATTCTCCTGCTTTTGCATTTCTTTCTTTAAATTCTAATCTTATTTTATTACCATTAATTATTATTTCTGCATCACCATTTGCCGGATTTCCATACTGAAAAATAAATATTTCTGGATTTTTTGGATTATAGTATAAATATCTAGCAGCAGAAAAAGTTTGGTAGCCTGAATTTAAAAAGTTTCTGCATTCAATTGGAACTTTATTCATAGGAGTTCTATCGAAATCCAAACACTTATTTAATTTAAAAATCTTTGCTAATGTTTCCACATAATTACATTCAGATATTATCCCCGGTTGTAATGCTTTATTTTGATTATATTGTTTTTCCATCTCATATTTTCCACTTTTAAGTTTAGATATCCCATCTAAGTCCGAAATATTTTCTTCAAAGAACTTATCAAATTCTTCTTCAAATACTAAAGATGATTTAAAAAATTCATTCAATTTTTTTACATCAATTTCTGTCATAATTAAATCAGAATTGTTGTTGTATATAGTTTCAATCATTTTGTCTATCGCTTCAGTTTTATTCATCAATATCTTCCTCACTTTCTTCAAATAAAGAACTACTATGAACTCTATTAAATATACAAGAGTCTTCATTTATGTCTAATGCATTTAAAAATATATTATTTATCTTATCTCTATATTCTCTTGGAAACTTTAAATTTTCTTGATTTTTACCTGCATTCATTTTATATGTTAAATATTTTTCTTCATTTTTTTGCATTTCTTCTGCAATCTTATTTATTTCATTTTTTTGGAATTCATTTAATATATTATAAAATACTGGAATATTATTTATTATCGTTAAAGGACAATTTATTCCACCATCATAGAGTCTCCAATACCAATATGCAAATGAAGAGTTTAACATACAATAAATATAATTATATTTTTCTTTATTCACAACATTTATAACTCTTTTTCCATCTCTTTGTAAATTTCGTTTAGCTCCAACTGTAAAATATCTACAAGTTGTTGGAACATAAATCTTACTACCATCTTTTGAAGAAATAAGATTACCCATTTTTTGATCAGATAATAATTCCCATTTTTCAAGTATATTCATTAACTCTTTATGACATTTATAATAGGATTTCTTTTTCGAATCAACTAATTGACTATTTTCATTAATAAGATTTTCAAGAAATGCATTATTTAGCATTCTATCTCTTTCTTCTGTTTTAAATCTAATTAGTGGACTAAATCTAAATCCTTTATTTACATCATTATTATTAACAACAGTGATTGCTGCCCTTACTGAATTACCTTTATTTGAGTTAAAAACACCATGTTTTCTTCCATTAAAAATATTACCAGGTACATTATCAAATGAAACTACGAATCCACTATAATTATTCATTAATTGTCTTAAACTATAAAATTTACCACTCCCAATAAAACTGTATGGGGTAATAATAACTGATTTATCACTTTGAGTTATTATTTTTTCCATAAAACATGAGTATAATTCTCTAGAATCAATTAATACTTTTGTATTGTTCCAATCATCTCCAAATTTTGTTATTTTATAATAAGGTGGATTTGAAATTACTTTTGAATTTTTAGGAAGCCTAACTTTTTTACTTAAAAAATCACAATGTTTTGCATTTATTTTTGCCAAAAGTTCTTTCCCATATTTTAAAGCAATTGTATATTTACATATCTTTAAGGCAACTTCATCCATATCATATAAAAACAAATGTCCATTATTTATTAATTCAATTGTTTCCTCTTTTCCAATTAATTCTAAATATGAAAGAATTAAATTTCCGGTTCCACAACCTACATCACATACATTTTCACTTTCTAATTCTAATAACCATTTAGACATAAGGATTGAAACATCTTTTGGAGTATAATACTTTCCTGCCTCTTTTTTATCAATTTTATTTACATATGCTAATCCCGTTTCATAAAGTTCACCAAAATTATCAGGAATAAATTTATCACTTATCAATTCATCATTAAAAATTTTATTTAATAAATAATCCCATGTTTTTTTTAGGCCTTTATTATCTAGATCTTTATAGTATCTTTCTATTGTATATTCTTTCATATTTCACCTCTAAGGTTTCTTTGGTAATTTAGAATAATCATATTTTATTTGAATAGGTTTTAATTCATCCATTACCTTTTTTAATTCTTCAACTATTTCTTCTTTAGAACATTCAATATCATCATATTTAATTGAATTTTCTGTTTTTTCTGTGATTCTAAATAAAATAGTTTCTGCTTCTCTACAATGTTTTCTTTTTTGTGTATCCCATTCTAATAAATTAAGTTCTGATTTTTGATATTCATCTAACTTTTCTTTTAATTGTCTATCCGACATTCCTGCATATCTATCTGTACTTAAACATTTTAATACGCTCTTAAAACCACATGCCTCAAGCAAGTTTTCTAAATTTAATTCCAATATATTTGATATTTGATAAAGATCATCTAATTTGATCTTTTTTATTTTTCCGTTAACAATATCATTTAAAGTACTTCTACTTATTCCACTTAATCTCGAAAGTTCTCTTTGAGAAATACCTTTTTTATCTATTGCATTTAATAATAAATTTTGTAGTTTTTCTGAATTCATATCATCCCTACTTTCTTCCTGATTATTCCTTTATAAATCCATTTTATCACTTTAAATTTAAATTGTCTATATTTTCGGACAAAAAAGTATTGACAGCATTCTCGGACGTGTGCTATTATTAAATCGTCCAATAGTTCGGACGCTAAATTGTTCTTTGAAATTTTAGCCTTAGTGGAAATCGCCGATATGCCATTAAGTAAAAAATGCAAGGCTGTTAATTAACCAAATACTGGCAAATTGGAGTTATGGTATGACTAATATACCAAGTTATAATTAATAACTAAAATCAGAGCACACTACCCTATTTAAGAAAGGAGGTATAAAAAATGAATGAAAGATATTTTACTCAAATTAGAAAAGATGTTCTTCATAATACTGAATTATCTTTAGGAGCTAAAGGACTATATTGTTTAATCTGTTATGACGTAACTAAATCATTAAGAAGATTATTATTAGATCCTACTACTAGAGATGAAGTAATAGAATGTTCTAAAGAATTAGAAAAATTTGATTATGCACATTTTAATGGATTAGAAGAAGTGAAAAATAAAGATTCATATATTGGTCTTCATATATCTGTTCAACCTATTGATTCATTTAAGGAAGAAATAGACAAAGAATATGAAAAAATTAAAGATATGTACGAATTATAAGGAGGTGTTATATGACCGCAAATGAAACTTTACAATTAATAGCACAACATTGGTGCAATCTAAATGATCTTATGAAATTAGCAGGAGTTGGTAGAAACTCAGCACTTAAGATTAAAAATCAAATAAAAACTGCATTAGAAAGCGAAGGAAGATATGTTCCAAAGAATGCTGTTCCAATGCAAGAAGTTGTTAAGTTACTTGATATAGATATTGAATATCTTGAATCAAGAGACAAAAGTTTGAAGGGAGATGTTAGTATTGCTTAGTTCAATTAATCAAATAGATACAAGCATAAAAAAAGACATCATAGTAAACAACCTAATGAAGTCTAAAGGTGTGTATCTATTAGTATCTAACCCAAAAGTAGGAAAGTCTATGTTGGCACTGCAACTTTCCTGCTCCGTTTGTAACGGAACTCCGTTTTTAGGATACAAAGTAAATCCCTCACCTGTTTTATATATTACCACAGAGTCTGATAAAGGTCAATTAAGGGAACGTCTAGAATTCCAAGAATTATCGATAGACAACGATAATTTATTTGTAATCGATAGAGATACCAAAACAAATATATCATTAAGAGATATGGAATTAGACATCAAAACCTTTGCAGAAGAATACAATGGTAAATTAATTATATTAGACATGTTAAAGGATATTGATTTTGGAGTACAATATGATATAAACAATTATCAAGATGTATCTCAACAAGTATTTCCAAAATTAAGAACTTATTGTGATAAATACAATGTAACATTTTTGGTTACACATCATTTAAATAAACTAGGTAAAACTTTAGGAAGTGTTGCATTTGATGCTACAGTTGATGGAAGAATTACCTTAATAGAAAATAAGGAAAGTAAAAAGTATGTTAAACTACAAACTATAAATAGGGACTTTCCTGAGTTAGACATCCAATTAAAGAAAACAGATAATCTTAATTTTAAGAAAATTAATTCTATAGAAGAAGATGAACTATCATATGAATTGACATCGTTCATCAAGTATGTTGCTAGTCAAAAAGAAATAGATTTCACTTGTACCGATATAGTATTAAAAGCAAGCATACCGATGTCACCTAAGAGATTCGGAAGATTATTAAATAATTGCATCGAACTCTTAGAAAGTGAAGGTGTTCATATTACAAAATGTAGAACTGCTGATAATAGATTTTATCATGCTACATTTGAAGAACCTTCACTTAATGAAACTGAGTAATGTGGCACGTTTTGTTTCGAAGAAATGAAAGTGGCGATAATGAATCAGTTTCTGATTATTTATTTGTAAGATAAATAATCACTTGTTTATTAGCTTAGGCTTAAGCTCTATCTTAAGTCTTTGCAATTAAACAAGAAATGGGATTTTAAGGGTATCCCTTGACTCACATCGGGCTATGCCCTAGTGAGATAGGTCATAAATTGACCTTTCTCTCTAATCCTACCTACCAATATAATGTCATAACGTCATTATTAATATGAAAGGATTATAAAAATGTTTGATGGATATCAAGTTTTAACAATAAAAAATAAGATTAAATCAGCAGACATTGGTGGCTATAGTAAAGAACTTACTGAAAGAAAAGGTACAGGAAATTACGATACTGAAAGAACTAAATTTAATGTTGAATTCGTTCCATTATGTAGTTCTGATTTAGCTAGTTCAACATATAAAATTCTAAAAAACAATAATGTTGAATTTAATAAAAATAATAAAAAGATTAATTTGTTAAATGGATGTGTAGTAACAAGTGGTCAAGAATTTTTCAAATCATTAGGCATGAAATTTGAAGATACTGGTGAAGTTCATAATGATGGAAAACATATAGGAGAACCAATACAGAAAGTAGTTATAAAAAGTGAGGAAGATATTCCTGAAAAAGTTATGGAATATTTTAGATATTCAAATGAATTTCTAAGTGAATTAGTGGGAAAAGAAAATGTTGTCTACTCTGCTATTCACTTTGATGAAAATACACCTCATTTACAATTCTACTTTACTCCAGTAGTTCACGAAGTAAAAAGAAAAGTATTTGAAACTGATAAGGATGGTCATCAAATACTAAAACCATATATTACAAAAGATGGTTCTGAAAAAATGATTCCTATCCAAAAGAAAGATGAAAACGGAAAAAACGTATATGAAATTGAATATGGTAATTTTCTAAATTCAGATCAATTTTGGAAAAGCAAAGGATTTAAAACATCCTATGCACAAATTCAAGACGACTATAATAAATTTATAACTGAAAAAGGATTTAATCTTGATAGAGGTGAAATCGGAGCTAATAAACTTCATCTAACTAAAGCAGAAAAACAACTTCAAGATTTAAAAGAACAAAATAAATTATTAGAACTTGAATTAAACAAAAATAAAGCCATAAATGAAGTTGAAATATCTTACAAAGATAAAATATCTGATGTAGATACAAATCCCCTTCTAAACCCAGAAAAAGGCAAAATAATGGGATATAAAGAGAAAGATATTACTAACTTATCTAACTACTCTAAAGAAATAACTAAAGATAATCTTAATAAATCAAAAATAATAGAACAAAATGAAATTAGTCTTAAATCTAAACAAAAAGAAATTAATAGATTAAATAATGAAATTAAAAATCTTAAATCTGGAAAAACTTTACAAGATAAAGATAAAATAATTGAAAATCAAAAATTAATTATTAAAGAAAAAGATGAAACAATAGAATATCAAAATAATATAATCGAATCGTTAAAACAAGAATTAGCTAATGTTAAAGAAATGGCTACTACACTTCTACACAATGTTAAAAGCCTTGCTACCGATTTATATAAAGCACTAAAAAGAACATTAGGATTTGATGTTGATAAAAATCAAAAATACGATTACTATACTTTTAAAGATTTAAGTAAAAAAATTAATAAGAAATATGAGCGAGATAAATCAGATGACTTTGAATTATGATATAATATTAAAGGCAAATTAATCTGGTATTTTACTGAATTAATTAAATTATAAGATTCGGAGGTAGAAAAATGTCATTCATTGATATATATAATAATAATGTAAAAAGAAAAAAAGAGGAAATCTCAAGATTAAAAAAAGAAAGATTAAAATATGTTGGTATTGTTAGTGATTCCGGTTCTAAAATATTAAGAGCTAAACAACAAGCTAATTCTACTAAATCGCAAGTAACATTAAAATCTAAACTAAATGAAATAACTCGTGAAGAAAAAAAGAAAAGTGATGCAGAAAAAAAGATTAATGAATATGACAAAAAAATCACAGCAAAAGAAAAAGAGTTAAATAACGAAGAAATAAAATTGCAAAAAGAACAAGAAAAAGAAATGAAAGCACAACAAAAAAGATATGCAGAAAGCATCAATTCTTTAAATAAAAATATTGAACTCCAACAAATGGCTCATTTAGAACTATCTAATGAAGTTCAAAAACTTAAAGAAGCAAAGGATAAAATTAATATTTTATTTATCGGAGCAAATCCTACGCTAAACTTAAATCTAGAAAAAGAAGCTAGAGAAATAAGGGAAGCTATCATAAAATCATTAAATAGAGATTCAATTTGCTTTGAAACTCGATGGGCTACTAGAACAACCGATTTATTTCAATATATAAACGAGGTAAATCCTACAATAATTCATTTTAGTGGACATGGAACTGAAAATGGTGAATTAGTATTCCAAGACAATAATGATAATCCTAAATTAGTTAGTCGAGAAGCTATTACAGAAATGATAAATGCCTCATCCGATGAAGTTAGACTAGTCGTATTTAATAATTGTTTTTCATCTGTTATTGCAGAAGGTGTTGTAAAAAATATTGAATCTGCTATAGGAATGAACATTTCAATTGGAGATGATGCTGCTATTCAATTTGCTTCACAATTATATTCATCAATCGGATTTGGTCTTTCATTAGAAAGAGCATTTAATCAAGCTATTATAAGTTTAAAATTAGAAGGAATTGATGAAGATAAAACTCCGCAATTATATACAAATGAAAATTTTAATGCATCAGATATATATTTAGTAAAAAACACAAAAAATTAACTTAATAGTATCCTACTAAGATCAACAATAAAGTTGGTCTTTTTTTATTGATAAAACAGATAAATAATCAATGATTAGTTAAAACAAACAAAACAATGGTAAAATATAGATGTATGTCGATATTTTACGGATAAGAAAAGGAGGTAATAAATAAATGTCCGTAAGACAACTTAAAGCAAATAAAATAACAAAAGATGGAAGATCTTGGGTATTCATACAATATAGTTATGGATTAGATGGTAAAAGGCATCAATATCAATCCCCTGCTTTTATGACTGAAAAGGATGCTATTAGAGCAGAAGAAGAATATTTAAATAAATATAAGGAATTAGAAGTAAATCCTCATATGACTTTTAAAGAAGCTTATACACTATATTATGATTATCAAAAAGATAAAATAAAAGATTCTACTCTAAAAACTTATAGAGATAGAATGGTATATATGGGCTTACTAGATAATGTTGAATTAGTTAATTTAGATTGGAATCTATATCAAAAATGGAGAAATCAAATGAATAAAACTAATTTATGTGATAGATATAAAACTGATATACAAAAATTTATAAAGCAAGTAATAAACTTTGCAGAAAAACAATGGGATTTTAATCTTAGAAAGTTTTATAACAGAATGGAACCTTTTAAGACACCAGGTGCTATTAAGAAGGAAATGGATTTCTATGATCCAGATGAATTTTATAAATTCTTATCTGCAATAGATGATTTAAGAGATAGATGTTTATTTCAAATACTATTCTATTGTGGATTAAGAAGATCTGAAGCAAGAGGATTACAATGGAAACATATTGATTTTAATAATCATACTTTAACTGTTTGCCAACAAGTATTAAATCCTTCTACTAACAATAAAGATAGTGAATGGTATATATCAAGTCCTAAAACAAATTCATCTAATAGAACAATACCTGTTCCAGATGTATTATTAAATGATTTATTAAAACTAAAGAAAAGTAATGAAGCATTTAAAAAATTTAAATTATCTTGGTTTGTTCTAGGTGATGATCAACCTATTACAACTCATCAGTTTTATAGTAGACGTGATTTATATGCAAGTAAAGCGGGTCTAAAAAGAATTAGAATTCATGACTTTAGACATAGTTGTACAAGTGCATTAATATCAGCGTCTACTCCTATTACAGCTGTATCTAACTTTTTAGGACATGCTGATTCAACAGAAACACTAGAAACATATGCTCATTTAATAAAAAAAGATTATCAAAAGATAACCAATTATTTCGATAATATGGAACAACAATACAATCAAAAATCAGAAAAATAAACCATATTAAACTTATATAAACCATCAGTAATGATGGGTAATTGATGGGTAGCGTGCTCTGATTTTAGTTATTAATTTTTAAAAAGCCCCGTAAATAAAGGTTAAAACAAAAAATGGCTAGGAATTATCCTAGCCTTCAGGGGGCGCGATTTAATAGACCATTTGCTTATTAAATCTTGTTAAATCGATATAATCGTTATACATCTGTATTATATTTTTTTACTAATTTTTAAGTTTTTTTACTATTTTTAGAACCTAAATAGTACCTAAAACCTATTTAGGTTTTATTAACTGATTTTATTATAAACACGATCATTATACATAATTCCACCATTTACTACATCTAAATCATGTTCCTCATCAAGTTTTTCACAACTACCTTCTGTATTAAGATCAACCATAGTTTTTTCGCATTCTTCATTTGTTTTCATTCAAAAAACTCTAGTTGTCTTAACACCATTTTCTTCCACTACTCCTCCAACAAATGTATATGTTGTAACTGATAAAACTTTTTCAGACTTAATTTTCCATGTACAATTTGTAGAATATAATAACTTACATGAACCATCTTCATTTAATCTTATATTTTCATCTATCATCTTTCCACTAGTTGAATAATAATTAGCATGATATATTCCTGCATATTTTTTACTATCTTCATTTACTACTGAAGTATCCTTTTCCTTACTATCTGTTTTACTTAATTCTTTAATTCTCATTCCTTGAATTATGGTAACAATTAACAATACAATTATAATGGCAGATAGAATATAAATAATTTTTTTCATATATGCTCACTCATAGGTTTTATTATATCATAATTTAAAAAACAAAATCTAAAAACCTATTTAGAGATTTTTAGATTAATTTTTCTATATGTTAATAGTAAAAGTAGCAATAAATTGAAATAAATCATATTTTGCTTTAAATATAACATTTTAAACTCTACAAAATTAGAACCATACGAATCACCAGTATATTTATTAAAAAATAAACTAGTATCAAATGTGAATCTACATAGAATATAACTTATTATCAAAAAAGATAATATACAAATAATTATATAAGTTCTATTATTATTGATGGGATTCTTTTTAATAAAGTCTTTAGTAGTTAATACTATTACTACAACCAATAACACTAAATATAGCAAGTGACTCCAACTAACCATATTAAAGTAAGAATATACATTTAAAAAACAAACAAGTAATAATAATAAAATTCGAACAATATTTAACCCCTTATTCATGTATATCACCTACTTCTATTACTAATTCTGTTAAATATGCTAATTGAGATAAATCACCACGTAATTTATAAACAGCACCTCGTATTTCCATATTATCAATAGAATAAAATTCATTTTCATTCGCAAAAGGATTAGAATTATATTGATATGAAGTATAAGTTCTTAAGAAATCAGCAGAATGGGCAGCAGTAAAAAAGTTATCAATCATAACATTTCTATACTCACTAGTTAGACCATGATCAGAATATTTTTCTAAAATTTTTTCAGTATCCAATTGTGCAGTTAAAACATCACCATTACCAAAAAAAGTAAAAATATCATTTACAGTATATTTAATGTCTCTCTTATTAATAACATAATCAAATACTGTTTCATTTTTAATAGCTAAATAATTATTTTCTAAATTTTCAATTATTTTTTCATAATCATCAATAGAATAATTACCTCTATTTTTCTTTATGATATTTAGATTATTATCAATAGTCTCCATTCTTTCAGTTACTCTTTTATATGTTTCTCTATTTACACTTAATGTATATTCTTTATTAACATATATAATATGAACAATATTAAAATATAAAAGTAATACAAATATAAATACAACTGTTCCAACAATTATTTTATTAATGATAGAAATGACATTTTCTTTAGTGATTTGTTTAGAAATATTCATACTATCACGAACATAATCATCTGCTTCAGTAACAGGAATAACTTCATTTTCAATTTCTCTTCCCTTTAATAATTCAAGAATAGAACATCCAAGTTCTTTAGATAATATTTCTAAAATAGAGACATCAGGACACCCTTGCCCTCTTTCCCATTTAGAAATAGCTCTATCAGTAACTCCCAATTTTTCAGCAAGTTGCTTCTGAGTAAGTCCCTTATCTTTTCTTTTTTGTTGAATAAAACTTCCTATTTTATCATAATTCATTTAGTACTACACCTACCTTGTAATCATTATATAAAAAGAGAAAAATTTTTTCAACAAACTCTCCGTAGAGTTTATCTTTTTCGTTCAAACAAAATAAAAAGTGCCAATACAAAAGACTATAAAATATAAGTCTGTACAAGCACTCTGTTCATCTTATTAAAAAATAAATATTCTATCTTTTTTTGTATTTTTTTAGTACTCTCAAATTAGTGGATATCTTATTTTTATATGTCAAACGCAATATTTTAAAAAGAAAATTAACACAAAATAATATGTATAGTGTAAACTCATCTCAAATAATTATATTATAAATATCTAATCATACTTATGATATTTTCTAATTAAATTTGCTTCTTTTTTATATCCTCTTTTTTCTAACTCTTCAATAAACACTGGCCAAGGTGGAATATTACTCATGTATGGTTCTCCTGGTCCATTATATGCACCACCACTTGGTCCTGTATATAATCCACCACCAGGGCCAGAGTATAATCCACCACCTGGACCTTTATAATTATTTCTAGGCCACTTATTAATTACCATTAGTTTCAACCTCCACATTATAATTATCTTCATCTATCTCATCAACAAATAAATATCTATGTAATTCAATCATTGTATGAATTATTCTTTTTTCAATAAACATAATAAAAGGAACCAGATCTTCTTCAACATCTATTTTTGATAATGCATCATAATATTCTTTTTTACATTTTTCATCAATATAGATTGGTGGAATTTTCTTTTTTCTTAAAAGCCAGTTCATAATAGTTCTTGAAATACATCCGTTACTATCTCTAAATGGATGAATAACAATAAATTTATATGTAAAATATGCAACCTGTTCTATATACTTTCCCAATTCATATTGATCTATATTTTTCATAAAAAATTGTAATTCTTCATCAAGTGCATTAATTCTATCATTTATTTCACGATATGGTACTGACTGTATAGTACCTCTCTTTATTAATGCAGATTCATCTCTATATTTACCATTATCATCAGGATAAGGAACATATTTAAATAATAATGAATGCAATTGCCCACAATTTTTGAATGAAATATCATCGTCTGTATTAATTACATATTTTTGTAATTCTAAATTACCAAGAGTCATTACTATTTCTTCTCTGTAATTTTCAAAAAACTGACTATCAGAACCATTAAAATTTAAATCAGCAAGAATGTAATTTAACTGTTTTCTATCAATTATAACACCCTCAAGTTTATTATCATTATAAATATAATTTTGTAAAATTTTTGTCCTGAATATTTATTAATACCAGCCATCACATAACTCATTGAACTTACTACATTGGATAATAAAGTACTATCAATAGTATTTTCTATTAATTCTTGTCTCTTTACCGATACACCATATTTTTTCATTCTTTGCCTTAATGATTCTGAAGATATATCACCATCTATTAAATTTAAACCATATGCGATTCTATTCAAACAAGAATAAAAACTAACTCCAAAATATTCAGCAATAATTGTAATACTTTCAAAATCAATAAATCCATCATTATTTTTGTATTGTTCACATATAAGTCTTAACTCATCAGTAGGCATAAGTAAATAACCTTCAAAATCATTTGCGTATTTTTCAATTTTTTTATTTGAATTTTTTAAACACTCAATATAATCAGTTTTTCCAATTTTCATATTTAAATCTTTTATAAAGTGGTAATATTCATGTGCTGCAGTAAATCTTTGTCTTTAACAACAACTATTTGAATTAATACCTACAATTGTACAATTATCTTCATCATTAATAATAATACAATTTTCAAAATCTTTTAATACAATATATATACCAGCATTGTGCAGAATCTTAAATGGATCTATTGAAAAAGTTAATTGGCCATTCTTTTTTATTTTATCTAATTCATTTTTTGCTAATTTTTCTGGTGTCATATTAGTTATCCTTATTTTGTAATTTTAAAATATTTTTATATTCTATTAAACTAACAATCTCTTTTTTATCCTTTTCACTCAATTCATTAAAACCTCTCGCAAAAGCAACATCACTACTGTTTATAGTATGCTCTTCAGTTGTTAATTCATCCATGCTAATATTATATAATTTTGAAAAATTCATTAATTCTTGTAAATCAATTTTTCGTTCACCTTTTTCAATTCTCAATATTGCATCTCTACCAACACATAAAATTCCAGCAACTTGCTCTTGAGTCAACCCCATATATTTTCTAAGTTTTCTTAATCTTTCACCTATTTTTTTATAATTTAACTCTATCATATATCTCACTCCCACATTCAAATTTATTTATATTATGCACAAAAATGTTGAAAAATTCAACATTTTTTAATTAAAGTTTACTAATCATTATTACTTTAAAAAAATTCTTTTATTATCAACAACAAAAGAAAATTTGTACACGATGGCTTTTATGCATACTATCATTAAGTATTTAAGTACTATATCAATAGCCCTAAAAAATATAATCATCAAGTTTTTTATAAATTACCATCAACATATTCTTTATATTATTAAATACTTTCTAGTTATTTTTTTATTATATTTTCGTATAAATCTCATATCAAATATGCACTACAATCTATAATATATCAGAGTCATAATCATATAGTTAAATTAACCTTGTCCATATCATTGTAAAAATAAATGTTTTAAGCAGAAAATATTTTAATAATATTAATACATCATACATATTTAAAATTAAAAACACTCATCAGAGTGTCTTTCTATAAAGTAAATTCATTTGTGAAATAATTTACCAATTTATCGGTTCTATTTATTATATCATCAACAGTCCAAACATTTAATCTTACTATATCATCATTTAATTTTAACCCGTTTTTATAACCAACATAATTTCCATCTTTATTTATTCTATTTTTTTTCTTTTCAAATGATAAATTACTTAATGTTTGATTATATCCAGTAATTGTTAAATTACCCAATGTATGAGCATATTTTGATAAATACTCATCAGCTAAATCATGATTTCCATTTGCTATCATATTTACCCAATCTAAAGGTATATTTTCACCCTCTGGAAAAACGTGTTCTATTGTCCATACAAATTTATTGCTTGAGTCTTTTTTCCATAAATCAGTATATATTTCATTAGTTTTAAATTGGTTTTCATAATAACATAATAAGAAACGACATGCATCAGGATTATCTAAATATACTTGTCCTCTTAATTTATTTTCAAATTCATCATCAGACGATGAATTACTTTTTAAATAATTAACTATAACATTATAAATATCTTTTCCAAATTTTCCATCTAGTAAAGAAATAATATCCATAAAAATCTTAGTTAAATTTCTAGTGTTAGGATAATCTGTTATATTTCTTCTTACAAAAAACTTAACTAAATAGTCTATTATATCTTTTATAATATTATCAGATAGTACTAATTTATTTTTATTAGATAACAAATATAATAATAAAATATATGACGGAGCTCCCTGTATCCTATCTAAATTTAATAAAGACTCTGCTAAAATATCATTGTAATTGTCTTCCGTAGTATTATTAATTAATATTGCATAATTTTTTGCTTCTTTTTCTAATCTATCTAAAAAAGTAACATAATCAGCCTTTAAAAGTTTTTCATATATATCTAATAATGTTGTTCTAGTTGCTAAATATCCTAAAGCATATTTTGTTTTTCCATCTGTTTTATAAGGACTATTTAATTCTTCTCTATAAGCATTGTAAAATTGTCTAAAGAATCTTTCTTGTACACCATAATCTTCTCCAAGATAAGAAATAATTTTTTTCCACTTTGAATAACATTCTTCAGCTTTTCCATCATTATCTGAGATACTAATTAGTAAATTTTTAATCAAATCAATTGCAGATAAAGGAACTCCCCTATTATTAAGTGATTCAAACAACATATATGCATCTCTATTAGTTTCAACTTCAATAGAAACCAAAATTGCAGAATTAAATCTTCTCACTAACTCAAATAATATAGACACCTTTGTCATAGACTGATCACTTAAGAAAACCTCTTCAACATACTTATCAATTAAATTAGAAAAATAATTATAAGCCTTATATATTCTTCTTAAGCCAGCATAATTTACTCTATCTTTATCAGTTAAAAGTCCTTTATCACATAAAAGCATAAAATAATCAGCTTGATTATAATTTTGTACTTGTGGAGTTAATCTTGCAATATTTTCTCCATCACGCCTTATCACAAGCTCTCTTCGAATATTTATCAAGTCTGTATTTTGTTCTTCATCTAGTTGCTCTTTAAAAGAATTTATTTTCTCATATAGTGCGACCAACAGTAACGATAAAGAAGTAATTCTTTGTTGACCATCAATTACTTCAAGTTCAACATCACCCATAGCACTTGTACTTTTATCAACACATATTATAGAACCCAAAAAATAGCCATAATCATTTTCTACGATATCATTAAATAACAATCCCCATTCTTTTTGTCCCCAAGTATATTCTCTTTGATATTTAGGAATTTTATATAAAATAACTTTTTCATTTGAAAAAATTTGAGATACCTTATAAGGATCAGTATGTTTAATCATAATATCACCATCCATCTTAATTATACCACAAGAAATAATAAAGTAATCAATTCTTAAAAAATTTTAATTCAGAAATAAAAATTGTTTTTTTATTTAAAAAAGAGTAGCCTCTTAACTACTCTTCAGAATGCAAACTCAGATTCAAATTGTTTTATTGTTCTCATTAAGCTCAATAAAATACTAAGTTGTTTCAGTAACTATTACATTAATAATTTTTTCTAAACAAATTAATATTTCATCAAAACCTATATTGCTTGCATACTCATATCTTTTTTGATAATTTTTCCATCTTTCATTCAATATATTACTTTCCATAATTAAATCTAAGGCAAGTAATGGATTACCAACATATTCTCTTTTATAAAATGTTTTTTCTATTGCATTTCTAAAATATTCTAAATTAACGTTATCCCAATCTTTTGTATAAATTAAATAGACATCATAGAAATCTCTCATTCTTCCATTTAATTCTACTCTACTTAAGATTGTTTCTACCTTCTCTGCTAATACTGTTTCAATATTGTACGCCCATAATTTTACATATCTATCACATAAAATCGGTTTATATTTATAATTAATTTCTTTTGGAGTAATTGGATCACCTGTAGCTATATCAATATGAAATTTTTCTTTAATATTATCTATTTCAATTTGAATATCTGCCCTAAAACCACCATACTCATCTTCATCTCTTATTGGTGATATTCCTAAATAACTAAGTTTTGCATTATCATCTATTTTTATAGATACTATTTCTTTAATCATTTTAACTATCGTTTTTTCATTAAAATTTGCATTCCTAAAAGCAGTATCTATATCCATAGTAGTTCTATTTTCTACTCCAAATAACGTACTTAAATAAAAGCCTCCCTTTAAGATAAAATTATCTTTATATTTACTAACTGATAGTCTTTCTATAAATCTATCATACATATAAAGTCTAAGTAATGTATTAAAATCTGCATTTTTTTCTTTTGAAATGTTTTTTAATTTATCTTTTAATTTCATACTATTCATAAAATACCTCTATATAATTCATTACTTCTTCTTTAATACCCATTTCTTTAGCATATTTTGATAGTTTAACTAGATCTTTATCTTTTCTTTTAACATATTCTCTAATACTATGTTTAACATGTTCTGAATCCATTCTATTTTTAGATCTAATAATATCACATATACATCTTTCTATATCATATGCTTTTACTTTATTACCCATAGGAGTATCAATTTGAATTAGTCCCAGTTCATAAATATCTTTATCAACATAAAAGACATTATGATTTTTAATTTTATAATTAAAATAATTATTTGGGACAGTTATATCGTATTTATCATTTGGAGCTTTAATAGAAAGTCCATGAAAATAAAGTGCTGTCATATGCGAATATATAATATTAGGAAGTTCTAATCCAAAAACAAAATAGCTATCTTCTATTTTACTTGAATCAATATAAATACCATTACCAACTTTTTCTATCATACCTTTTTCTTTCATAATATTAAGATACATCCTATGAATTCCAAGATTAGATAGTTCTTTTGAAGTAACATATCCATTATTCATTTTCATAATAGATTCTATAATTTCAATATTACTTTGATCTTTAAATTCCTTAATTGTCATCCTTACCATAAATATTCCTCCTTGACAAATCTAATGAAATTATAACATTTATCATTAGTTTTGTCAATATAACTAAAAAATTAGATACTCTTTCAGGCACTTTAAAATTTTTTGTTTTTATTTCTAATTATGGTAATAATATATAAATATATTATTACCACTTAAAACATAAATTTTAAATTATTTTAAATTTGTGTACCTAAAATTACTTAATAGTTCTAAATTCCTTTAATAAAAAAAAGCGAATCCTTTCGGCTCCTTCAGGGGGAATCCAAATGTTAAAGTCAATATAAATATTTTCTCTTTTAACTCCTAATTTAACCAATTCATTAATTTCATAAATTGCATCCTGATGTTGAGTCGAACATCTTGCATACCCAAACATAATACTTTCTTCCATTTTTCATTTTTTACCAAATGACCATTTAAACTATCTATACAATTAATTGAACATTTTACCAATTATTTACTTATTAAATCCCAAAAATTGTATATAAAATTCTATGAACAATCAAACTATACTTTAAATGAACACACAATTATAAAAGAAATACAGATATAAATCTGACTTCTTTTGTTAATTAATCTTCTTTGGGTTTGCTTGATAGGAATGTGACTTTTTCAGCAATTAATTGTAATTCTGAGGTGCTATCAATTCTTTGTATTCTACCTTTTACGCCGACGATATAACCTTTATGACAGTATTCACTAATATTCATTGCTATGTTATCAAAAGCATAACAATCAATAAAGTCTGTATCATATACACCTTCTGAATTTTTGAAACTTCTTGGAATTGCTAAAGATATCACAGCATAGTTTTTACCCTCTTGAAACTTATCTTTATCCTTGCATTTTTCAAGTACAATATCGTGAGTCAGCCTTCCTACTAAAATCACTTGGTTTAGCATTATTTCTCTCCTTTCATTTATATTAGATAGATACACAAACCTACCTTGATTTGAAATGTTACCAAATAATAACAAATAATGGAAGATATAATTACAAACTATAAATTTTATTAACACATTTGCACACACTGTAAACGTTTAAACATCTAAATAACAATCAACACCCCATCTAAATGCAAAATAAAAACCACATAATGAATATGCAGTTTATTATTTAATATCCTTTAACTTTTTCCATATTTTTACCATAGCATAAGTATCAAGTTCACAGTATTTTAATAAATTATGTCTTAACTTTTCTCTATCTTTTGTTGATAATTTCCCCATATTAGCAAAAGCACTCATTGCTTCACTACCATTATGAACTTCTTCTAAATTGTGATAATTAAGTTTTTCATCATCTTTAAACAAAGCTGGTAATACATATTTTATTGAATACGAACCATACATATCTTTCGTATAATAATCTCTATTATAAAATGGTATCATCAAGTCTTTTATATTATCACGAATATTTAACAAGTGTTCTTTTAAATCAGGATATAGTTCTGCTAGATTTTTTATAACAGTCTTTTCAAAACTCATATTATATGCAAGAACACATACATCTTTTGGAATATCTTTAACAAGTGATTCAGCAAGTTTTCTTCTTGAATCAATATCTGGTTCTGATAAAAATTCTTTATGTTCCAACGGACTATCTTCACTTTCTATATAATGTAGTGAATATTGAAAAGGGATTTGTTCATATGGTTTTATATCTTCATATTGTGGAATTGATTGTTGAAATGTTTCAAAATCAAGAAAGTATAGTGGATAATATAAAGTCTCTATAAATTCTCTTATTTTTTCTTTATTAACTTTATCTTCTTTATCATACAATTCAAATTCAATTTGTTCTTTTGCTTTAGAATCTATATTCTCTTTTAATAAATCTTCATAAGAATATATACCATTATGATATAAATCAAACTTTGTACTATTTCGTATTCTTCTTATATTAAATATATTATTACTTGGTAGATTTCTTGTACAATATTTGAAGAAAGGACATTCATATGGTTTAATACAATGAATACCTATATCGTCATTGGGCTCATTCTCTTGTGTCATATATTCGTTTATTTCTTGTATGTTTTTTTCTACTTCTTTTTGTTTTTCTAATACTATATCAGTAACATTCTCAAGATTAAACAACTTATCTAATTCAAGTTCTCCATGTCTTATATATTTATTATTTATATAAACAATACTTGCTTTAGATATTTTGTAACCTAAATTATTAAGTACATAATATTGATAAGAAATATCATCTAAATAAATATCTTTTATTTCAGTCGAACTTTTAACTTCATATATTTCATATGAATCATTTATTTTTCTTAATATATCTACACTACAAAAGTTATCTTTATAACAAAATGAAGCTTCTGTTATATTAGCATAATCATTATTTTCAATAACACTTAGAGTATCTTTTATCATCTTACTTAAGTCTTGATTAAATTCTATATCTATATAATCTCCAAATAAGTCTTTTGCAAGTATTCCTACATCTGCACCATTATCTAGAATTGATTGATTATCTACTTCTCCTTTTTCATCATAACAGTATTTATCTAACCACAGCATTTTCTTACATTGGACACCATTACAATATTTTGATTTAGATATGTACATAAAATCACTCCTCATAATCATATTAACACATTGCTTTAACATTTACAAAGTTTAATACATGTGACACAATTTGAAACCACTGTTAGACACTAAAATCAATTAGACAATATACTATAACCTAATTTTATTATTCCAAAAGCAAAAGACTATTTCTAGTCTTTGTTAATTTTGCGGAACTGTTGTTGCTACTCTTTCACCATCTTTTGAGTATACAGTTACATAATTATCTTCTTCTACTTCTAAATTCCAGTTTCTCTTATTTCAACCATATTTGCTGGTCTTATTGTAATAATCTTATAAAACCCATTTGCAAATATGTCTCTTATTTTTTCAATATCATCCTCTGAATCTTCTTCAATATTTTCATTATCTTCAAACCAATCTGGCAATTTTACTTTCTTGAATTCTTTTTCACTAGGCTTACCTCCACCAAAAATAACAATAGCTGTATTATTATTTTTTGATACTTCAGTTAATTCTGTTAGAATATATTTTATTTTTTTTACACTACCTAATTCTTCACTAGTAAAATAATCAATAATAGCTACGTCTGGTTTATCTACATTTATTACTTTTACAATATCATCTATATCTTTCTTATCTTCTAAAAAAGTACCTTCAGCTTCACTGCTTTCTAATACATCTCTTTTAAGTTTCCAACGATACTTATCAATCATTTCTAGCATATTTTCTCTTGATTCATGTAAACTAAAATACCTTACTTTCTTTTTATCATTGAGTAGATTATTAGTAAATGTTAGTCCCCATAGTGTTTTATGATAATCCATAGTAGGTGTTATTAAAATTGGTTTGCCAACATTTAAGAATCTAGATAATTCTTTTAGCTCATTGCCTTTAGCAATAATTGGTGCTAAAGACTTTTCATACTTCTCATCCCAAAGTTTAGCAACTATCCCCCAACAGATTCTCATTCTTAGTCTTTCATCTATTATTAGTAAATCAAAGCTCTTTTCTGAACAAAGTATGATTTGCTTTTTATTAGAATATAGGTTGTCAAATATTTTTAATAAGTATCTTTGTATTTTATTCTTTCTCTCAATCTTTTCAAAATCATCAAATAATAATACATCTAAATTATCATATTTTGAACTTATTTCATCATCAGATAAATTATTAACATCATTTATAAAATCAGTACAAGTTATATATAAGACTTTATACTTACTACAATCAATAGAATTTTCAACAGCTTTTAATAAATGTGTTTTCCCAGAACTTTCACTTCCATACAAGAATAGAGGGTTCTTTTTTCCAAGATTATCTACTACAAATTTAGCATTATCTACTGCAAATCTATTACAATCTGCAACAGTAAAATTTTCTAATGTAAATTCTTTGCTCATATATAATCTCCTTTATTTAACAAACTTCTATTAATTTTTTATAATTAGGATATTTCTTTATTACACATTCAACAAACCCTTTTAATTCTTCATTTGAAACTGGATAACTATAATATAAAGTCTTAGATTCTACAATCAAATCATTATCTTTTGAATAGTTACTTTGCCTATTGCCAACTGCTTTATACTGTTCTTCAGTAATGGTAGGTTTCCATGAACTATTATCTGAAAATTTAAGTTCTTCTAAATCCTTAATCGTTTTTAAATAACCATTATCAATCAAATCTTTTAATATATCACGTACCATTTTGGTTTTTTCTCTACAACCATAATACGTATATTCATCATTATCCTTTTTTCTAAATTTACCCACTTTACCAAGTACTATTCTCTTTATTTTATCTTTTAAATTCTTTTTAGTAGTGACTTCTTTTTCTAGTACTGTGAATAATATTTTAAATTGTTTTATATTATTGCTATAAAATTCATTATACTCACCTTGCTTTCCATTTAGAATGTTAATTAATTCTTCACTATAATTATTGTAGATAGCAACTGACAGTTTTCTCAAAGTACTAGTAATAGGCATATAACCAAATTCACATAAATAAGTAAATCCTTTTAAATATTCTTCAACACTGATTGAAGCTAAACTATTTGCTTCTAGATATGAACAAGGTTCTAATACATAAGATATTAATTCTTGGTAATCAATCCTAATATATTCATCTTTATATTCATCTTCAGCAGAAATAGGATTCGTTTTAGGATTATTATCTAATGATAGAAATACATATATTTTAGTAGCATTTTTATTATCATCATTATTAATATCGATATCAACTTTATCCAAATACTCTTTATATCGTTTTGTTTGATCTTTACTACTTTCTCCACTAAATAATTTATTTTCTAGAATAATATTATAATTATTATTTCCAATATTAAATTTTATTAATAAGTCAATCCTTCCAACATCTTTAATATAAAATTGTGGAATGACATGAACATTACTAACAGAATAATTGCTTAATAAATCCTGTTGTAATTTGTTCTCTAAATGATTTTTATCTTTAACTTTTAATAACTCAATAAATAACTTTAATGGCTTAGTTCCTAATCCAAATACATTATTCTCTTTTAATAAACTCGCCAAAAAATTTGTGTGCATATCTTCATATCTGAAGAAGTCAATTTGTTCCAAGAATCCAGTATTACAATAACGATCAAATTCTATCCACTCTTTACTATTTTTTAACCTTAAAATATTTTCAAATTTTTCCATAACATACACCTCTAGTATCATTCTAACATCTTTCTAGTATATTTTCAAATACTTTGTAGTGTAAGTATTAAGTCTTTGTAGTTGATAGAATTTTATTAAAGGTGATGACTATGAGAATAAATGATAAAGAGAACTATGAAAATATCAGATCTAAAATTACAATGAAGAATCTAAAATCAATTATTGAAAATAATGGATTTAGTGTTGTAAAAGTTGCTATGAACTCAAAGATAAGTGATAGCACAGTCAATGCTTATATAAACGGGCAAAAAATACCAAGTGTTCCTACTTTAATAAGTATGGGGGATTATTTAAATTGTAACTTAGATTATTTACTTGATAGAACTAATAATCCAATTAATGTTAATGATTTAAATAAAATTAATACAGATAAAGAGTTGAGTGAATTAATTCAAATCATATCTTCTCTTCCAAAAGAAAAGAGGCAACTGGTAATTGCCTACGTTAAAGGTATCCTAAATAGTTAGGATATTTTTTATTACTATAAACTTATAACTCATTATGTAATATAGTAATGTAATTATCATTTTTTAATAAAAGGATATGCTAATTATAAGTAACACCATAATTGATAATAATGCAACTATTATACAAAACTTTTAACTATATTTGATTTGTTCTTAATCAATTCAATAATATCATCTTCATGTTCCCAACCATAAACTTTAATATTTCTATTCTTCCTACTAGTGTCATTTATTTTGATAATAAATCCACTAGTTTTTTGTATAATCTTTTCCTGTCTTTTTAGTTTGTATAAACTTCGTTTAATATACTTTTTAATCACATCAATTGTTTCATTGTTAAGTATAAATAATTTTTCATTATACTCTTTTCCATACACTAAACCATTCTCATATATGGTTAGTGTATAATCAGTACTTGGATTAATTATCTTTAATAACCAGATATTCTTTTCTTTCATACTTTACCTCCTTTGGTTTAAGGTTGGTACAAAGTTATAACCAAATATTAACCAATTTGAACAAAGTTTGTGCAACATTACACATAAACACCAATGAAATAATGTTGCACAATATCTGATCGATTATAACAACAGCAGGATTGTTGCAACTACTGTTATTAATATATAATTATTAATTAGTCATTTATTGTTGTCTTTATTATACTTATTATTCTTATTATGTTTATTAATAGTTTATTGTTTTTCTTCAGTGCTTTTACATGAGTTTGCATCTCGTATCAATAGATGTGCTATCAATAGCTCGTATATATTTGATAAGCAATTAAATTGCCTATCTACTTATATATATGAAATTAAATACATTTCCTACTTATTATTGAAAAACTTTTTTAACATCAATTCATCTTTCAGTATAAACTTTAAATGATAACTCTCCATTAGATATTTCTCTACTTGTTTATCTATTAACTTCATATCACTTTTATTAAACGGAAAAGTATCCATGGATAATTTTTTAATCATCTCATAAGTATATTCAGTACCACTATTACCATAAAGTTCATATATCGAATTAATATTACTTGCTATTAGATATGAATAACTAATTAAATAATTATGTTTAAATTGTCTTTCTAATTCTTTCTCTTTTTCACTCAATATATCACACAAATTTTTCATTTTATCATTCTCCAATACATTAATTATTTTATCATTATTCTCTCTAATGGTCTTGCATTAATATTTATTTCATCTATATGTCCATGTTTCTTATATGAAATAATTGTCTTTCTAATTATCTTTTTATTATTTCTCAAATTTATATTATATTCAAAATAAATACTTGGAACATACTCAATAGCTTTAAGTGCGATACTAAATCTAGATGATATTAATTCAACAATTATATTTGGAAAATTTATTATCCATGTATCTTCACTCATAACTTTTAAAATATTTAATGCTTCATCATCACATAATATTTTTACATACTGTCCAGTTTCATTTTCACAGTATCGTTTCACACAATAAACACCTCCTAATTATTACTTACAACATGTGATTTTTATTTACAAGATTTTTGACAAAAATAAAAGCATATCAAATTATGTATGCTTTTACTCATTTTCTACTAATAACAGTGTACTTTCCCATTTTCTTAAAATACTCATTATTTCTTTTGAAGGTTCCTCATTAAATCTTGCTCTTGCTTGAATAATTTTATTATTTCTAACTTCTATAGTAACAAATGATTTATCTTTTTCACTCTTAGCTCTCATAAAGTATATTTGACATTCATTATTACCATAACTTGAAATGTATGTTCTTAAACAATTATGTTGTTGACTTCCTTCATCAATCATACTCTCTATCGAATTTGCTGGAAAAATAATATACTTATCATCCTCATAAAGATTAAAACCTAAGACATTGGATAAACTTTTAATACTATTTTCAATTTCCGTATTTTTTAATATTTCATACTGTAAAAATAATCTATCATGTACCTGCATAAAATTTTCAGGATATAACACCTTTTTATCAGTTATATCATATCCCAATTCTATAGACATTCTTATATAATCAAAATATTCAGGGATACGATTAATTGATTGTTTTTCTAAAAACTTTCCAAATTCATCCATATTAAATGATATTATTTTAAACAATTCAACTGCAATATCATATTCCCATCCAATACAGCCCAATAAATATTTGTTTTTACATTTGCTAAGTTGCAACCCCAATAATTCATAATAATCAATGTTAATTTCTTGCATAAATGATAAAAACTCTTTATCAACACCAAATCTTTCTTTAAAAGTTTTTCCTGTTAATAAATGAGGTGCCTCAAATGCTAAATTATATAGTTTATATTTTATTAAATATTCAAATTGTTTAAATCTTAAAGGGATATAAGTTATGCTTAATACCCTAAAATCATAATCCCTTAAAAATTCTTTAGAATCCCATATATTAGTATATTTATAAATTGTATCTCTCAGTATATCAAGATTATCAACATATAAAGTTCTACGACATGAATAGTCATCATATAAATTTACATCTAAATCAAAATCAATAAATAAAAAATCAAAAATCGGATGTATTGTATTAATTTGTTTATCTATATCTTCAAAATTAATCACATTGTTAGTTATTAAATCTACAATACTATCATTACGAATCCAATAAGCATTTTTAATAGATAATGTGCTTCTATGGAATTGTATATAAATCTCTCTAGAATGTTCTTCTACAATATTATATAGAATTACTTCACTATCTACTACATCAAATACAAAATAATATCGTCTAACAAAATAACTAGACTTATTAAAAGAATAGACATCATCAATAACATCTGAACATTTAGTTGGATTATGTTTCAAATCTCTATATTGCTTATTACACTCACTACAGTAAAAATCTTCCAGTTTATTTAAACAACAAGAACAATAATAAGAATCATTGTCTCTATCATACAAAATAATATTATGAGAAAAATCATCTATAAATTTTCTTATATTTTTAGGAATATCTACATTTTTCTTCCAAAATATAGGTGACTTCTTAACTACATTTTTAAAGCTACCATCATATTTTAATTGAGTTCCATACATTAAATCACCTTCAATCACAATTACTTATTATTGCCCAATTATAACCAAAATGTGCAACTATAATAATCTTTTAAATATGATTTACCACATATCTATCTTTTAACCAAAAATGAGACCTTTATTTACTATAAACTCTATTTCTTAATTCAGTTACATCAATATTATCATTAATATAATCCATAAAATCATTATAGTGTTTCTTAATAAACTCTCTAACTATTTCAAAGTCTTTCTCACTTATATTTAATCTATCCTCAAATAGTTGTGGATTATCCTTTTCCACACTAATATGTACTAATTCTTTATTATCAGAATCATCATAATAGTTTTGCATAATCAATCTACTTGGATAATCATCAACACTTACTTTATAATCATCATCTTGATAATCTTCATTTATATCTATTACACATAGATCTACTGGTAAACCTGTTTTATCTTTTGATAACTCCCATACCTTAATTGGATTTTCCATAATCTCACGTTCCTTTCAAGTAATTATATTCTACACCAGAAAGAATAAAATAACAAATTATAACAATATATTTACTATAACTAAAATATTGGGACACAATGTGACAAAAATAAAAGTGCATACCCATATGAATATACACTTAAATTAACTACAATCGAAAGTAATAACTTTACACATTATTATCGCCTATATTATACCAATTAAAATACATAATTTTTAATATGTCCTTTAAATGTCCTTTATTTTATATCATATTTCTTCTAAAACCCTTATAAAAAAAGTATCCCGCCATTTCTGACGGGATTTCAGGGGGTTCGGTTGAATATACTCTAACATTAAAAACCGTTAGAGATATCGGCGTGATATATTGTACCACGCATCTTAATAATAAATGATATTTATAAAAAAGTCAATTCAATTCAAATAAAAAAAAATTAGTTTACACTAATTCTTTTTTATATTTCCTTACATATCAACAAATACTAATCATTTTTTGCAATAAGTTTTTTTTGAATAGAATCATTTTCATCTAAAGAAACATTTCCTATTTCTAATACTTTTTCGTTATCCATATAATTAAATGTTTCTGCAAAGAATATAATAGCGTCATTTACGCTCATCTTTGGAACCATAATACTACTATTACTTTTAACTCTTTGTTTTTCTCTCTTAGACAATTTATCACGACTATCTAAAAATTTAGATAATCCTGATTCAAAATCTCTTCTTGGAACCTCATAATAAAAATGGTAGTATTCTAAGCTAATTCTTGGAATCATTTCAAATATTTCATCATAAGTTTTTCCTTCATTTACAAGAGTTCTTACTTCATCAATCATATCATAAAAATATTGTGCTTCTCTAATACTAGTATCAAATCCCAATTTAGTAAATTCTCTCTTATAAAGTTCATATCTTTCTTTCATACTACACCTCCTATCATTTATTCCGTACCCTTTTTATTCGACAAAAAAAGCACGGTATCAACTACAATTAGTGACTCCGTGCATTAATAAATGCTCGTGTAAGTATATAACCCGGAACAGCTCATTCACATAAAATAAAATAAAATATATAAACTATGTTCCCTCACTAGTGCCATTATATTAACATACTTTCTAAATTATGTCAATTATCCTTCAGTAATTGCATCTATAAGTTTTTTCTTTAATAAATCATTATCTGTTTCTTTATCAAGTAAATACTCTTTAGAATCTTTCTTTGCTTGTAAAAGAATTTTATAATCATTCTTAATGTTTGCAATCTTAAAAGTCATATCACCTGACTGCTTAGTACCAAATAAATCACCATGACCTCTTAACTTAAAATCTTCTTCAGAAATAACAAAACCATCATCTTCTCTTTCCATTATTTTAAGTCTTTCAGCATCACTATCACTTATTAAAATACATTGACTCTTTGAAGTACCTCTTCCTACTCTACCTCTTAATTGATGTAACGTAGAAAGACCAAATCTATCTGCATCAAATATTGCCATAGTAGTAGCATTAGGAACATCAACCCCAACTTCTACAACAGTAGTAGAAATAAGTATTTGTACTTCATTATTTTTAAATTGATTCATAATAAGGTCTTTCGCACCACTTGCCATTTTACCATGTACAATGTCAATCTTATAATGGTTTCCAAAAGCCATAGTCATTTTATCTTTCAAATCATTTACATTAGTTAAATCAGAATTTTCACTTTCTTCTATTAAAGGTGCAATTACATATACTTGATGACCTGCTTTTAACTCTTTAAACATCATCTCAAGTACATCTTTTATTTCACTATTCTTTTTAACATATGTATCTATTTTTTGTCTACCTTTAGGTCTTTGCTTTATAGTAGATACATCCATATCACCAAATATAGTTAATGCATATGTTCTAGGTATTGGAGTAGCACTCATAAATAAAACATCTGGCTTAACACCTTTATTTTGTAAATTTGCTCTTTGATGTACTCCAAATCTATGTTGTTCATCTGTAATAACTAAACCTAAGTTGTTATACTCTACTTCATCTTGAATTAAAGCATGAGTACCAATAATCATATTAATAGTACCATTCTTTAAATTTTCATAAATTTCATTCTTCTCTTTCTTAGGTATAGAACCTGTAAGTAAAGCAATATTTACATCTGTATCTTTTAAAAACTCTACTAAATTATTATAATGCTGTGTTGCTAGTATCTCTGTTGGTGCCATTAATGCACTTTGATAACCACATAAGTAATTAGCAAACATTCCAGTAAAAGCAACTACTGTCTTTCCAGAACCAACATCTCCTTGTAATAATCTATTCATTCTATTAGGGGCTTCTAAATCATTAACAATCTCATCTATTGCATTTAATTGATCATCAGTAAGCTTAAAAGGAATTTTCTTTATAAATTCATTTAACTTGTCTCTATCAATTTTTCTTACTAGACCATTGTTTTTCTTTTTATTCTCTTGCTTTAAATAATTAATTTTAAACATAAATTCAAATAATTCTTCATATTTTAGTCTTATAGTCACTTCTTTTAATTTCTCAGCTGTACTAGGATTATGAATAATATTTAAAGCTGTCTTTTTATTAACAAAACTATACTTGTCTCTGTAAGTTTCTGGTATATAATCATTTATATCTTTACCATATATAAGTAAAGCCATATTAATATATGTAGACATATTCTTATTAGTAATACCACTAGTACAATGATATACTGGTTCTATCTTTACTTTATTAGTAAGTATACCAATCTTTATATCATTAGCGGTAATAACATTTTTGTTCTTATCAAGTTTACCTATTACAGTAACACCAGTACCAACACTTAATTGACTTTTTAAAAAAGCTCTATTAAAAATAGAAACTCCTACTACTCCTGATTGAGTAACAAGTCTAAAGTTCATTTTATTAAGACCTGCTTTAAATCTCATTAAAATAGGAACACTTTCTACTTTACCATCTATAGTAATCCTTTCACCATCACCAGTTTTAGATAAATCGCATCTTTCTAGAATATCATATCTAAATGGATAATGAGTGACTAAATCCTCTATCGAATTAATATTTATCTTATTTAATAAAGAAAGAGCTTTAGGTCCTATACCTTTAACATCTTTTAACTCAGCCATTCCACCACTTCCTTCTCGCATATTATAGCATATTAAAAAAAAAAATTAAAGGAAAATGATGATGATATAAACATAATTTATATCATGATAATGCCTTTATAAATCAACGTTTTAACCAAAAAAATATTTAAAAAAAATCACTTTTTTTTGTTGACAAATAAGTACTTTTCTATTAGTATAGGAACTACCAATTCGGAATTAGGCGAATTGGTCGCTAGTATCACACTAGCCAACCCCTTTTTATTCTTTTTGGAAGCTGCCTCTCAGGGGGGACAGCTTCTTATTATGAAACAAAAAGACGGATATACCGAACCGTCTTTTTTTTGTCAAAATTTAAAAAATTAAAAAGATACCATTAAGTATCTCGCTATAAATAAATTTAATATCTAATTATCTTCAGTAAACTTCTCTAATAAATACATAAATGCATATCCAAAGAAGAAAGCTAGAACTAAACTTATTAGATATATAAGTAATGTAGAAAATTTAGCACTAAATAAGAAATATAAAACAAGTATTCCTGTAACTACAATTCCAAATCTTATAAACCATGTTGATACTAATGAAATAGTTGAAATTATATCACTTTTACCTTCTTCATCAAACTCTTCGTATTCTTCCGTCTCATCACTTGAATAATCATCATATTCATCAGAATAATTCACTTCTTCAATATAGTCACTAGAATCGTATTTATTATTTTCATCTTCTAATTCATCTTCATAATAGTAGTTATCACTATTAAAACTGTCATTATCTTTTTGAATATCATAGATACTAGTACTATCATCTTCCTCATATTCATCTAAAATTAAATCTTTTTTCTTATTCTTACTCATATACCTCACCCCTTAAACTGGCTATATTATAGCAAATTTTATGTTAAAAGTAAACTAAAACCGTATAATCATGTAATCATTTTATGATAATAACATGTTATATCTTTTATATTATGATATATCAAATTTATAAAATAATTAAAACAAGAATTTTACTTATTAAATTTTAAAAAATAAATTAAGTCTAAAACTATGTGTCTTGATTAGTGTTAAAAAGAAAAGCCAATGCATAAACTGCATTGACTGCATAAATAATTATCTCTTATTTATTTCTTTTCTTAATACTTTTTCAAAGCCTTTTAAATTATTAGAACTAGTTTTATTTATTTTAAATGACTTTAATAATTTAGAACTATTACCTATTAAATATGTATTAGAAAAGTCATTTATCAAGACTTGTTCGCTGTCATTACCGATTACTTGTAGAACTTCATCATTACTTATTTTTAGTTTTTCCAATAATTTTTTGTAATCATTATAGTCATTTGTGTTTGTTATTTCTAGATATGTTTTTCTATTATATTTAAATGTTATATTTTGATTAGTTAAATCTTTTATATCTTTTCTTTTTAATTCTACTTCTATTTTATATATTTTATTATCTTGGTAGTTATCTTTTGTAAATGTAGTTTTTTCTCCATATAGAATAATATTATTATCTTGATATTTACTTAAAACTTCTTTTATTTTTTTTATAGTTAATGGATTTTTATACAATACTTTATTTTTTTCAAAATCAACTATATAATTCCCATTAAATGCTACTACATAATCAATAAAAGGATAGTCTCTATTATAATATTTTAGTTCTTCACTTGATCTATTTGTTAATATTGTAAATTTTATTTTTTCTTGTCTAGCCTTATCTATTTGTAACATTGTAGATAATGGTATAGCATCTTCTTTATCTATTAATGTATTATAAAAACTACAAGTAATCATTTTTATCATTTTAATTCCCCCTAATTTTTTTTTCTAAAGCACTTATATTTACTATTAAAATTATTATTGATATTAAGTATCCTGTTAATACATCACTTGGATAATGTACTCCTACATATATTCTACTTATTCCTATTAGTAATATTAATAGTGTTAATAATACTTCTAAAAGTATTTTTATTTTTTTATTCTTTACTTTTTTATGTACTAAGTAAATTAATGTTCCATAGACACATACTGCAATCATTGAATGTCCACTTGGGAATGAGTAGCCTCCCTGTTTAATTAGTCTTAAGTGATCTGGTCTTGGTCTTTGTATTATGTTTTTTATTATTGTATTTACAAGAACTGATAGTACTGCATTACTTCCTAGTAAGATTCTATCATTTTTATCAAATTTAATAAGTAAAATTATTACTATACATAGTATTGGAATTGTATTTCCAAATTTAGTTATTCCTTTTAGAAATATATCTAAAAAGTCACATCTTAATGAAAATATAAAATTATATATAGTATCATCAAATTGTGTAATATTATTTGTTAAGACAAGAGTTGTCATAAGGCTTACTAAAAGTAATAGAATTATTAATATATAATATCTTTTTTTCATTATTACCTACTTATTTAAGGCATCTCTTACTTCTTGTTTATATACTTCTACACCTGGTTGGTTAAATGGTTCTACACCAAATAAATATCCAGAGAATGCTGCAGATAATTGGAAGAAATAAATAAGAATACCAATATTTTCTTCTGTTAATTCATCCATCTCTATTTCAAGACATGGAACATTTCCCTTAGAATGTGCTCTAATTACTGAGTCTATTACAATATTGTTTATTGTTGATAAATCTTCTTTATTGTACTCAATATAATTATTTGTTTCTGTTACTTTTATAAATGTTTCAAATAATATTTTATTTCCTTCTTGAATAAATTGCCCTAATGAATGCAAGTCTCTTGTAAATACTGTTGAAGTTGGTAATATTCCTACTCCATTTTTTCCTTCTGTTTCACCAAATAACTGTTTTAACCACTCTGAAAAATAAGACATATTCTCTTCACTTACTGTAAAATTTTCAACGACTTTTCCGTGCTTATATAATAAATATCTTGTTGCTGCATATTCATAAGCTACATCTAATAGTCTTTTGCCATGATAATATCCATCTATTATTTCGTCTATATTATAGTTGACTGCCAATGGTAATAAGTGTGCTGGTGTTATGAATGAATATCTTCCTCCAATATCATCTGGAATTATAAATGAAGTATATCCCATTTCGTTTACTTCTTCTCTTAATTTACCTTTATATTTATCTGTTGTTACTATAATATGATTTTTTAATTCTTCTTCAGTATATTTTCTTTTCAAAGTATCTTTTAATAGCTTATATGTAATACTTGTTTCCATAGTTGTACCACTTTTACTAATAACATTAATACAGAAGTTCTTATTTCTTAAATATTTAATTAATTCTTCTAAATGTTTACTTGAAAGTGTTGTACCTGCATAGATTGTTTCAAATTTATCATCATCAAAGTACTTTCTAAACATCTTGTCAAAAGCGTAACTTCCTAAGAACGAACCCCCTATGCCTATTACTACTAGACAATCAAAATTTTTCTTTATAAAACTCGCTGTTTCTTTTATTTTTGATATAGTTACAGCATCTATTTCTTTTGTCCAACCATTCATGTTACTATTTTTTAATTTATTAATAATATCTACTTTTTTAGATAAAACTTCATTATATTCTTCTTCAGTAAAGTAATTTCTTGTATATGTTTTGAAATCATACTTTATCATTTAATCACTCTCCAATTAGATTTATTATATCATTATTTTTTATAAATAAAAAGGAACGTTTGTTCCTACTTAATATTATTATTTTACTTCATTGTCTATTTTTATGTATTCTTCATATATTGGTTTATATTTTTCAATACTATCATTTACGTTTATCCAGTAATTTAGGTATGTCTCTTCATTATCTATAACCGTTTCTGAATACTTTCCATCTAATGCTTCTATTGTTTTTTTTGAACCAATATTTGTATCTGTACAATCTATCATTACTTTATCAAGCCCTATTTTTTGGGCTACTAAAAGCGTTAAATATAGTTGAATTTTTGCAAGACCTTTTCTTCCTTCTGTTGGACGTATTCCATAACCAATATGTCCTCCTATTTTTAGTAATTTTCCCTTTAAATAAAATCTAAAATTAACCATACCAACTATTCTATTGTCACTTTCTCGTACTGTGAAATATGTTATTCCTGGCACTCTATTTATTTGTTCTGCATATGATTTTTCTTGGCACTTAATTACAAAATCTAGCCATTCTTCATATGATTTTCCTTCACCAAGAAATCTATCTAATCCTCCTACACCGTTTGTATTTGACTTGTTTATTAAAAATTCATTAACATAATCAACTGCTTCATCTTTTCTTTCAATTGTTGGTATTTATAAATAATATTTCTCCATAAAAATTCTACTTACTTTCCTTTTTACTTTTCTTAGATTCTTTTTTATTTTTAGCAATATTTTCTTTCTTCTTAGTACTTTTTTCTTTTTTAGATTTTATATCTTTTTTATTATCACTTTCAAAGATAATTGATTCATATATTAAATCAACTAAATGGTCGCTTGGTTGTAAATTATATTTCTTCATTATTCTATCAAAGACATCTAAGCCATATTCTAAATCTAAATACTTATAAACTAATTCCATATCATTATCTAATTCACCTAAATAATCTTTTGTATATGACTCTTCTAGTAATAATAATGGATATCCTTTAGACCATTGTTTAAATTTTTCTATCATAAAATATTTATTATTTACATAAGTAAATGACTTTTTATCATATTGAATCATATTTTTTAAATCATTATTTTCTATTAAATTATCTTCTACACGATAGTCAAATCTATCTTCTAATTGTAATCCATCTAATTTTAAAGCACTTATTTGAGCAATAAAACCTTTATCACTTTGACTATGAGTTGGTATTATTTCTACTATTATGTATTTTTTGTTTTCTAATTCCATGTCTTTCATCTCCTTTCGATATTATAACAAAACTATTTGTAATAAGAAACAAAAAGAAGAAAAGTTACCTAATCTTCTTATTTTGGATATATAATTTTTAGTGTGTGTA
>ULLK01005577.1_pt1 | contig 44357 bp, 50 predicted proteins | sample 1951411 | NCBI WGS metagenome assembly ULLK01 (sample SAMEA4835526, study PRJEB28245) | human gut metagenome | biome: gut microbiome; material: fecal sample | place: Denmark | collected 2008 | reverse complement strand
TGTTAATTAATTAATTAATTAATTAAGTATATATTTATTTTATTAAGACTTTTTCTTTTATATCTGTTAGTCTTTCTATATCACCATTTTTCTTATTTACATATATGGTATTAAATCCCAAACTTTTTGGTACCTTAATGTTTAACTCTATATCATTACCTATCATTATGCATTCACTTGGTCTATTTTTTCCGGCTGCTTGAAAGTAAGTTTCTTTATTTGGTTTGATTATACTTTCTACATAGTACTCGGAAAAGTATTTATTAATATTCATGGATTCTAATCTATTTCTTTGAGACTCTTCAAAATAATTCGAAAGCAGTACTAACTCATAGTTATTATATAAGCTTCTAATTAGAGATTCTACTTTCTTATTATCTTTTGGTACTGCGTTTTTTAAATTAGAAAATAAAAGTCTTAAAAATTCTTCATTTAATGAAACATCTAACTTTTTACTAAAGAATGATAAGTAACTATCTTTTTCATAAGACTTGTGACACTTTTCATACTCTTTTATGTTATTTAAATATATTTTTAGTTTTTCTAAATCATTAATTCCATATTCTCTTAGAGCTTTTTCTATATGAATTTTAAAATCTACTCCAGTAATTATAGTATTATCAATATCAAAAATTAATCTTTTAATCATGCTATTTTCCCTTTTTCTGTAATACTATTTAATTCTTCTTGGGTTAGTTCTCGACAACTTCCTTCTTCTAATTCTTTTGGTAATTCTAAATTCCCAATTTTTATTCTCTTTAATTCTAATACCTCTAGTCCGTAGCAACCAAACATTCTTTTAATTTGATGGTATCTTCCTTCTGTTAGAGTTACATAACATTTTCTCTTATCAATTATTTCTAAAGTACTACTTTTACATTCTCCATCAATTAATTTAATACCATTTTTAAAATCATCTACCATAGTAGTAGATAAATTGCCTGATAACTCTACATAGTATTTTTTTGAAACATGTTTTTTAGGTGATAATATGTTATGTGCAAAATCACCATCATCTGATATAATCATTAAACCTGTTGTATCTTTATCAAGTCTTCCTACTGGAAATAAATTTCTATTTAAAAATTCATCTGGACATAGATCGATTACTGTTTTTTCGCTTTCATCAGTTGTTGCACTTACGTAACCTTTTGGTTTATTTAATACTAAGTAAACATATTTTTTATAATGAAGTTCTTCTTCTCCAATAGTAATTATGTCATTTAACTCATCTACTTGAATATTACCTTTATCAACTATTTTACCATTTACTTTGATTAAGCACTTTTTTATTAATTTTTTTACATCATTTCTGCTAAGAGATGTTTGACTACTAATTATCTTATCTAATCTTTGCATAGTTTCTCCTTTTACTAATTCTTTTTATATACTAATACAGAATCTTTTATATTTTCATCATTAAATTTTAATCCTTTTACTCCAATAAAAGAAATAAATTCTGGATGATACTCTTTTAATAAGCTTAGAGTCTTTTCTAAATCATAAATTAAATTCCAATCTTCTTGATATTTAGAATCTTTTACTGTTTCATATAAATAACTTATTAGAAGAATGCCATCTTTATTTAATAAATTACTAGTTTTATCTGTCATTATTTTTAGATAATGTCTAGAAATATATGTACCTATATTAGATAACCAAATATTATCAAACGTTTTATCAATATCAGTTTTAAAGATATTTCCTATTATGAATTCTGGATTTACTTTTTTTATTTTACTTTTTAGTTCTTTATAATTTTCATCTTCTAAATATGGGTTGATATTTTCTAGGATATGTGTTTTTTCTTCGTCTAGAGAAAATAATTTATTTCTAATATATTCACCTTTATAAGTACTTAATAACTCATCCCAGAAGAGATATGATTCATAATCAAGACGTCTTAATGTTTCTTTTAATTTATTATAAGTTTCTTTATTAAATACTTCTTTATTCTTTTTAAATGTATTTGGATAATCTTCATATCTAAAAAATCTTAAGAATTCTTCTTTTGATAGTTCAATTATTCCACTTGACTTTAAGTAATAATAATATTTTGTATATGGATTTATATCTAATACAGTTATATCTTTACAATTTTTTAATATTGCATTTAAGGCTTGATCAGCTGATGAACCTACTGTTAGTAGACTTTTTTCTTCTAAATTGAAGCTATCAATATATCCTGAAATATTTTCTGTTGAGAATGGGTAGATACTTGAAAATCCTCTACAATAAGCTTCATCATAGACATTTATATTTTCACATCGCTTTATTGCGTTATTTAAAATTGTCTCAAAATACTCCATATACTCACCTTTTTTTATTACTTATTACCTACTATTACTTTTCCATCTAAATTACAAATGTAAATATCCTTTAATTTACTTTTTATATATTTAAGTTTTTCTTCATCTTGTTCTATTTGTCTTCCAACTAAAACTCCTTCAATTAGTTCTTTTGGTAATCCAAATATAATTGCTGACTCTCTATCTGTTGTTTCAGGGGTTCTATTAAATCTTTCATCAAGAAACTTTTCATAATATCTATAATCTAAGAATGTTTTTAATGTTTTTTCATCAAGATTTGTATTCCAAACATCAGCTTTTATTAGTTCTTTAGCATATTCACTTTTCATATTTAGAATAAATGCAATTTGTCTTTTATTTGATACTAAACTTGGAATAAAACTCACTTCTTTTGTCTTATTACCCCAATACTGCCAAACATTTTCTAAATCATTTATTTTTTCTGTTACTTCATCAAATTTATGATATGGAACTAACTCTGATACTAGTTTTGATTCTGGACCTCTTCCTATTGTATAAGTTATTGTGAAACCACTATAGTTATAAATGTAGTCTTTAAGATATGTATCTTTTTGTAAATTCCACATTCCAACACTATTTTTTATTTTATTTGCTCTTTTTGGGTCACTAAACTCAATAGCAATAAAACCATTTTCTACAGTATAGTCAAATACTTCTTTTCCAGGAAATATTCCATGAATAAATGTTCCTTTTTCTAAGTAAACATTTTCTCCTTCAGTGTATTTATTCTTTTCAACCTTTTTATCTTCTCTATAAAATAAATCTATTTGATTTAGAATGATGTCTAGGGCATTGCCTTCAAATGTTTTTTTAGCAAATTCTATATATTTATCTTTCATCTTTTCTACTCCAATCTTCATTTGGGTTAAATCCATGTTCTTTTTCCCATTCAATATGATTTTTTCTAGCAACTCTTACTGCTTCGCAATTATTATTTGATGTTATACTTGCTCCATATGTTACTAAAAAGAATGGTAAATCATATTCTTTTGCAAGGAGTTTTACTTCTTTACAAAATTTTCTTGCTCTTTCTTGCCTTTCTTCTTTAGTCATATTGTCTCTTCCTTTACAAATTTATTTTTTTCTCTCTTGTTATATAGTTATAAAAGTCCATACATCTAATATGATAAGGAGGTTTTTTATAGCTATATATATAAAGACTTGCACCTTTTGAGACATAATTATTTTCATTTATAAATTTATTTTTTACATCTAGCAATAGTTCTTCTTTTGTTTTATATTTGTGAATTCCCTTATACTTATTCCAAGAGTGTTCAAACCAGTAATAATAGTTATTATCTTGATATATTAAAAATGTATGTGATGGAAGCATATCTTCATCTTTTAAATAAATAAAGTATGTTTCATATTTATATTTTGTGTCTTTAAATAATTCTCTTTCTAGTTCAGTTTGGTCCCAGCAAACACCACATTTAGATTTTAATAGTTCATCACTTGTTTGTAGGTAATAAAAATCATTAAAATTATTATCCCATTTTTCTGTATCATAAATAATATTATTACCGTTTTCATCTTTAAAACCATACTCAATATTATCCATAATAGACATTATATTTTCTATTTTCTTATCCATAAAATACCTCTTGTTTAGTATAACATAATTTATATAATTACTTTAAATATTAGAATCTAAATATTTTTCTTTTTAAAGTTAGAAGTTTTTCTCTATCTACTATGTAGTCATCACTATCATCAATTATTTCATCTAGATAAGGTAAAGTTGTTAGTAATGATTTTTTATTTAATAGAGTTTCAAATAGTTCTCTTGATTCTTTTAATGTGACTACATTATTTGATAGTTCTTTATATTTTCTTTTAGAAATATGATTTATTTCTTCATCAAAAATAATATCATAAAAAGATACTAACATTGATAGTTTATCTAAATCTTTTGATAGATAAACTTTTTCTTTTCTATAATCTAATAGAAAACACTTTAGAAGTAGTGAAATAAAGGGAGTATTATAATATTTGTATGAACAACCATCTATGTCGCAAAATCTTATTTCTCTATCTTTATTTATTAAAATATTTTCAAAACTTAAGTCTTGATATATAATTCCACTATCATGTATTTTTCTTAATATTTTGCTTGCTTCTTTTAATGATTCAAATAAATCTTTAATATTATAAAATCTTGTTGAATAAAAGTCGGATAAGTTTTTAGAGTCTTCGAAATAATCCATTGTATATCCCTCTAATAATCCATCTTTTACTATTAAATCTTTTGGCATTAAAACCTTATCTATATGAAGAGAAGATAATTCTTGAAACTTATCTTCTAAAACTTTCTTTTCGTCAGTATATAGTCCAGTTAATACTTTGTAGCAAGTATTACCATCTGTATAAGTTATACTTTTACTTCCCTGATTTGCAAGTCGTTGTAATGAATTTATATTTATATCTTTTATATTTATTTTTTCCATATATTACTTATAATTTCTTCTAACTAAAACTAATTACTTGCCTTTATTTAGTTTCTTTCTTTTTACTTATTGTATCATCTATAAATGTGTAATATTCTTTTTCTTGAAAATATTCTTTCATACCTAACCTCTTTTCTTAGAATCCATTTTCTTTTGAAATATTTTTTCTATTTCTTCTTCAAATGTTTCTTTATTATATTTAATTAATTTAAAATAATTTTCTATTTCTTCATTAAAGGTTTCTTCATTTGTCAACAAAACAATTTCTTCTAAAATTGGAATTAGGGAATATAAATCTATTCTATTATCTCCATCTGGTAAGTAGTCTTCTAATACCTTCTTTGTTTTATAATACTCTTCTTTTTTTTCTTTTATATAATCTTCTGTTGTTGTTTTAGTAATATTTGTTGGCTCATATATTTTATAATATAAGTCTTTTTTATATTTATATAATGATGTTGGGTCATACACATAATCATCTATTTCTATCCAACCATGTCTTGAATTTTCTTTTCCATACTTATATTCTAATGTTTTTATATTTCCTCTTACAAGAATTGATGATGGTTGTGCTAGAAACATGTATAGGCTTCTTTCAAAACATTTTCCAGGATGATGATTTGGCTTTAAATACTTAATATGAATTGATACGGGTAAACCAAAATATATGTTTTTGCTAATTCATTATAAAAATCATCATTAAATGGTTCTATTTCTTTGTTTAAGATACCATTTCTAAAAATTATATTTGCTTTCTTAAAATATAAATCTTTCTTTAATTTATCAAACATATAATCACTCCCTTTTAAAATTACTTTCTATAATAACATTTTTTTACTTTTATTTATATAGAAAATTAGAATATTATGGCAAAAGAAAAATGATTTTTTACTAATCATTTTCTTCTTTTAAATATTTTATAAATATAAATATTCCTATAAATATGAAAACTAAACTTAATAGTTGATTTGTTGAGAAAATATTACTAGTTGTTTTCATTCTTAAAAAATCTAATAAAAATTTTGATGTTCCACATAATATTATAAATATTCCTAATTCTTTGTTATTAAATTTATTTTTTATTGTCTTTTTTATCATGTATATAAATATTAAAGTAAATATTAATGTTTCTAAGATTTGGACTGAGAAAAGGCTTATATTTTTAGGAGCAATACTTGAATAATTATATATTATACTAGCAGGTCCACTATATTTCATTCCATAGCAACATCCCACTAAAAAACAGCTTATTTTTCCAATAGCATACATTAATGGAATGGATGGCAAGAAAGTATAATAAATATCTTTTGCTTTATTTTTAAATTGAATTTTAAATATAAAAAGACAAATGAATGCTACAAGTAGTGCTCCATAAGAAGTAAATCCTATGTTTAAAATATCAATGTTTTTATATAAGTTCGTATTTTCTAGATAAATTAAAACCTTTGCACCGAAGATTATCCCAATATTTTCATATACAAGTGCCCCTATTGTTTCATCTGTCGTTAAATTATATTTTTTATAAATGCATAAGACTACAATAACATTACTAATTAATGATATTATTAGCATTATTCCATATAATGAAAATTAGTATTAAACATACTAGACTTCTATCATACGCAAGATCCACATGCTTCTATAAATGCTGCAATTATAGAAAATATTATGAGAATTATAATTATTGTTATCCAAAATAAAGTTTTTACAATATTACTATTTGGACAATTTATTTTAGCAGTAATTATTACTATAATTGATGCAAGAAGTCCTAGAATTGAACCTGATAGAAAAAATGATAGTAAGCATATAATGTAAATTATTACAAAAATTGTTACCCCCACTATTTTCTTCTATTTGTTTTTCACTTACCGATTGTTCTTCTTAATTTTGTTTTTCTGGTGGCATATTCTCTATTTTAAAATGAACTGCACTTTTACAATTTGGACATATCTTATAACATGACTATATTTTTCTACCACACTTTGTACAATAAACTGTATCTGGAATGCTTATATTAGTTGTACCATTTTCTAACTTATTTCCACATATACCACAAAAATCAGAATCATCTTTATTTTCTTCTCCAAACTTATTACATTTCATATAACACCTCTATACTTAATCTTTAATATATTAAGTATATCATACTTTACTATTTTATTATTTAAAAAGTTCTTTTGGTTTATTAACATATTTTAGTGTCTTAGAAATTTCATGAGTTACATCTGTTTTTTCAGTTATTTTAATACTTTCTAATAACGCTCTTATAATATTAGCATTCTTTTGATAATAAATATCATCTTCAAGAGAATTAATAATAATACTATTATATAAATTAAATAAATTTTTCTTGTTAATTTGTCTTAAAAAAGCATCAGATGATTCAACTAAATAAAATAAATCTGGATCAATTATAACTATCCCATTTTTACCTAATATTGAATTGTCTCTTTTAACATCATTTGTGCAGATATTATTCTTTGTTAATTCTTCAAACAATTTTTCTAATTCACAAAAATTTTCTAATAAATAATTCTTATCTTCTAAAAGAGCATTTACTGAATTATCTTTATAATATTTAGCAGTGTATGCTGATACTATAAATTCATGTTCATCACGAATACTCTTATATAAATCAATTTGATTACTTCTGTTATAAATTTCATATAATTCTATAAAATGAGGGTTATTTATATCTTTTAAAATATCAAATACATTTTCTTTCAATCTACAAGTACGTGGTGTTAGTGGAAAGTACTTTTTAAATATTTGTTCATCATCTGAATATATTTCTGCGCATAGACCTTTATTTATATATTCCATATTTTTTAAATTAAATCTATCAAAATGTCTATTATAGTAATCTACTTCACCTTTTAAGTCACTTTCCGTTATACTAGTTATACTATTGTATTTCATATTTATCCCCCTAATTTTCTTAATTTTATTTTTTGATACATATTTATTTAAAACGTATAATATGATAACACAAATTTGATTTGTTTACAAATTATGATTAGTTAGCTTTTGAATAGTTAAACACAAGAAATATTATATATTTAATAATTATTCTGTGTGGTATGTGGTTATATGTATAATTTACTAATTCTATTAATTTTTCTTATATTACCATTTTTTATTGTTTATGAAGTGTTACTGAATTCTCATATAAATTCAATTTTCTTTTTTAGTAATATAATTTGGCATATTTTTCCTCCTAAACTAAAAAAGAAATTCTATAAAATAAGGACTAATATAAATCCGTGGTACCACCTTAATTCATAGAATTTCTATGCACTCATATCTTTAACGCAGATATACGATAAAACTCAAAGGTTCATTTATAAAACATTGCCATTTCCTTTCGCTAACCAGAAACATCACTAAGACAAGAAGTTAAATTACTAGTCCTTTTTCTTCGTTATTTGAAATATGTTCTGATTATAGCACTTTTTTTGTAAATCAAATTTATACTAATTTAAATATTTATTTAGGATATAGGCATACCCTCTAGGAATTTGTTCTTCTTTTATTAATGTATTTATCTCTTCTTTACTAAACCATTTAATTTGAACTATTTCTTCTTTTTGAAGTTTTGATTTATTAATATTCATTTTATCTTCTGAATAATATACATTGAATATATATTTATTATATGGAAATTTTATGGTTTCTATTTTATTATACGAAATATTAGTGATGTTTAGTTCTTCTTTTATTTCTCTATTTAGGGCTTGTTCTGGTGTTTCTTTTGCTTTTACATGACCTCCTGGTAAGCCCCATTTATAGTTGTTCCTTTCTGTAAATTGTTCTAATAATATTTTATTGTTATTTTTTATTAATATATATGATTGCATTATATTTGCACCTTCTGGTATTTCATCAACTCTTCTTATGATTGTTTTATCTAATTTATTGAAATTATCATCATATAAATCTAATATTTCATGTTCCATAATATTAACACTCTCTTTCTAATGTTTTTTTATTGTATTTAGATTTGGAATAACATCACTTATAATCATTTTTAATTTTTCATTATTATGAGTTAATTCTAAAATAAATTCTTTATCATAATTTTCAAATAAATACTTTGCTATTTTATAGACTGCACCATAGCCATCAATCTTATCAAAATTATTATTTAAATCATCTAATGTAAATTTATCATTTGTTTCTCTTTGGCATTCTGGATTATCTAATGTAGTCGCTAGAACTTCCCAGAACCAACCTGGGCTATCTGATTTTATTTCCTGTTGGTTATCTATAAAATATTAATTTTTTATTTTTAATAGATTAATAATACCATCTTTCCACTTGATCTGTTTCATCGTTATATACATTAAAATATACTCCATAATATTTTGTACCACAATCATCTATAATTTCTTCACATCCATAAGTAAATACTTTTGTGTTTATATTATCACTAACATCAATGAATGCTAAATTTCCTTGTTTCATACAAGTATCCTTGTCATTATAAACGTATGAATATTTATGACTAAATTTTTTTGATTGGCAAGTTGGGGTTGTTTGTGTTGTCTTATTAGATTCATTAGTATTTGTTGTAGTATTTGTATTTTTATCAGAATTTGAGGTTGTATTTTTACTACTATCTTCACTTTCCCATTTAGCCACTAATGTAATATCTTTGTTGATTTTAGTTGAAAAATCGAACTCATTATCATCTAAATACCAGCCACTTAATTTATAACCATCTTTTACTGGATTGCTTGGTTTATCAACGGTTTCATTAGCTGATACTTGAATATTTTCTACTTTACTTCCTCCATTAGCATCAAAAGTGACAGTATATTTATTATTTTTATACTCACTTATTATTTTCTTTTCATTTAAATTTTTTTGAGATTTTATTGTAGCATTTAGTTTTAATATCTCATTAATTTTTTTATTATTAAATCTATTATAATCAGTTATAATAGTAATATTTTCAAATGTCTTACCACTTTCTTTAGCAGTTTTACAAAGAACATTAATAACATCTACTGCTCTTTTACCAATAACATTTAAGCCTTTTATCAATTTTTTAGCATCGTCATTTAATGGTTCTACTTTTGTTACTTCTTCTTTATAATCATTACAAGTTTTTTTACCACATTTATACTTATAATTTTTAAAAGTTATTTTTACTAGTGGATTTATTTTAACGTAAGCTGTATATAAAACTTCTTCTTTCTTATTATTCTTTTTAAACATATCATTTTTAAAAAAGATTATTCCTATTATTACAATAATTAAAAATACAATAAGTATACTCCCAAGAATTATCTTCTTCTTTTTTTTCATTTTTTCTCACTCCTTCTTAAGAAGATTATACTACAATAGTTTTTATTTTTTACTATAAACTATATTTAATTATTAATAAATTTAATTTTTGTTATGACAATGCCTTTAACCTCTTAGATATTTTTTATTCTATAAAAAAACAGTCATATTTCAGACTGAAATATATTTAAAGTTCGAATAGTTCGAACAGATTCGTCAATGGTGCCGACTACCGGATTCGAACCAGTGACCTACGCGTTACGAGTGCGTTGCACTACCAGCTGTGCTAAGTCGGCCTAAATATATTTTAACACAAAAAAAGTAAAACTGTTACTATTAGTTTTACTTTATTTTTTTTACTGCGAATTTTTCTTTTATATCATCATTTTTCTTCTTGAACTTGCTGATATATGAGTTATATACATTCTTATTTTCAGCAGATAAATTTCTTTTTACATTTTTTGTTGCTTTAATTATAAATTCTATTTCGTCTTCTTTAACTTCTCTAACAATGTCACCATCTGAAATAATCATTTCACAAGGCTCATTTGTTTCTACTTCAAAGCCTTCAATAAACATTTTATAAATTCCTTGATATTTATATCCATCTTTTTGTCCTTTTAAAAAAAGTGTTGCTAATTCTGATTTTAATGGCATATCATAAACTTCTATTCCATCTTCAAATACATTACCAAAAATAAATGATACAGGTTTATTTTCTATATCAGTTGTAATTCCTTCAAATCTTCCATTATTTGCTAATATTACTCTACTTGTAGTTTTTAAATTTTCTTTTCTACCCATAAATTGTTCTATATGACTTGTATATAAATCCATTAATTTTTTCATAACTTCTCCCCCTTCTTTCGGTTTAGTTATTGTATCATATTACTATTTAATATGCAAATTTTTTTATTTTTTCTATTATTAATAGTATAATGTAATAATGAGGTGACTAATATGAACAAGATAATTGCTCATAGAGGTGTTTTTGATAATAAAAGTGTCCCAGAAAACAGTATGTTAAGTTTTAAGAATGCAATTAAATATAATTATCCTATAGAGTTAGATGTACAACTTACTAAAGATAATAAATTAGTTGTTTTTCATGATGATAATCTACTTAGAATGACTGGTTATGATAAATTATTGCAAGAGGCAAATTACTCTGAAATTAGTAATTTAAAATTACTTAATACAAATGAAAAGATTCCTACATTTAACGAAGTTTTAAAACTAATTAATAATAGAGTATTTTTAGATATAGAAGTTAAAAATACTAAGAGAGTCAAAGAAACTTGTGATTTATTAATGAAAGAGTTGATTAACTATTCTAATTATTCAATTAAGTCTTTTAATCCTTTTATTGTAAGATTTATTAAGAAAAATTATCCTAGTGTTAGATGTGGCTATTTAATTTCTAGTAAATATAATAAACGTATTTTATTTTTATGTAAGAGTAATTTTTTTATTAAGTATTCTATGTGTGACTTTTTATCTCTTGATAAAAAATTATTAAAAAAAGATAAGTTTAAGAACCTATCTTCAAAATATCCATTACAAGTATGGACTATAAAGAAAAAAGAAGATGTTAATTATATTGATAATGTTACTTATATTTGTAACAATCTTCCTTTTATTAAATAATTGGTGTTCAAAAAGGGATTTGAACCCTTATCTTCTCCGTCGGAGGGAAAAATTTTATCCAATTAAACTATTTGAACAGAAATGTAGAATTAATCATCTACATCTTCACATTTTGTACCGAATTTTTTAGCAAGAGTAATCCATTTGTCTACCTTTGCTTTTCCATTTTCTATGATATTATCGTCTTCTCCTTCTATACTAAGAAGCGCATCTATATCAATTTTATCATAGTTAATTGTTAAATCACTTGTAACTGAGGTGTCTCCTCGCTCAACTTTTGCATCATAATATTTTAATCCTTCATAATTTTTATAGATTTTCTTATATGCTTCTTCGTAAGTGTCTAAATCCGATTCATTTGTTGCGACTACTTTTTCTTCTGAATGAAGGATGTTTAAAATATCTCCTGTATAATATAAATCATAATTTAGGGATACATCAATTCCAGAACCTGCATTTCCAGTTCTTGAACATTTTTTATGTTTCATAGATGATATGTTTATTACTTCTCCATTACTTTCAACTTTTGTTTCGTCTTTTTTACTTGAACAAGCGGTTAAAAATATAGTACAAACTAATATTAAAATAAAAATCTTTTTATTCATCTGACTTCTCCTCTTTTACATTGACTTCTTCTAATGACTTCATTATTTTCTTTTGATTTTTTAAAATCATTTCCATTTTATCATGCAATTCTTCTAATATAAGTTCACTTTTTAGATCTGTTCTATAGTCATTTTGGTTTCTTAAACTATCTTTTGCTGCTTGTCTATTTTGACTCATCATTATAATTGGTGCTTGTAGTGCTGCTATGCATGATAATAAAAGGTTCAATAATATAAATGGATATCCATCAATTTTTGTATCTCCTGTTAAAATAAAACTATTTAATATTACCCAAAAAATCAAAAATAAACAAAAACCTAAAATAAATCCCCATGATCCTGCAATTTCGCTTACTTTATCAGCAACTCTATCACCAAATGTCATTTTAGCTTCTTCTTGTTTGTCTACATCAATACTTATTGGTTGATCTATTAATAAGTCAAGTAGTTCCTCTTCATCTTTTTCATCTAATGAATTATTTTTTAATAACATTTTTACTATTTCTTTTTTTGTTGTTCTCTTTTCCATTACTATCACCATAAAAATTATAACATAATTATTATTTAATTTCTATTTTATTAATAGTGTTTATCTGAAATATATGGTAATGTATATTAAAGGAGTGAGTTTAAAATGAGAATTGATGAGTTACCAGAAGAATATAGACCTCTTAGTATGTGGCAATATTTTTTATATCAAATACTTTTTGGTATTCCAATAATTGGTTTTATATTTTTAATTATTATTGCTTTTGGTGGTGGAAAAAATATTAATCTAAGAAATTTTGCAAGATCATATTTTTGTTCATTAATTATTTTAATTATTTTAATAGTTATTGTTTTCTTCTTGATGTAGTCTGCTATTGCCCTATACTAAAAAAATGCTTTTTAAGGCATTTTTTTATATTATAAAGTTTTTAATTGTATCTTGATATTCATTTATTACATCTTTATCTTTAGAATTTAGAAAGCCGTGTTTTGCAGAACATATTTCTACTAATTTAGTGTTATTTTTTATTTTTACATATTCTCTTAATTCATCTATTAATGGGTCAATGTTACCACATAATATAAGTGTTTTAGGGAGAGTAACACCTGTATCATTAATTGGAAATGATGATTTTCTTTTTCTTTTATAAAACTCTCTTAACTTTGGAAATAAATTTAAGTCATATGATGTATCTATTTTATTATTTATATATTCTCCTGATACTGGAGGATAGAATAAAATGTATTTTCCAAACACAATGTTTTCTTTATTCATTTTTTTAGTAAGAGTAAGTATTGTTGTTGCAGATGTTGAATCTCCTAGTAGAGTTATATTTTCACATTTTATATTTAGATTTAGTAAATCTTTATATATTTTTTTTATTGTATTATATATTTTTCTATTAAGTTCTTTTTTAGGAAGAATTGTATAATTATCATAATCTATAGATATAACTAAATTGTTAAATTCCTTTGAAAATGTACTTGATATTTCTGCATAATTTTTATGACATCCAGTTATATTTGAATCTCCATGAATAAATAGCATAATATGTTCTATATTAGTTACTCTTTTTGGATAAAATATTCTTAAAGGTAATATATCATCGTTAATTATAATTTTATAATTACTTATATTTTTCTTAGATATAGATGGATGTAATAAATCTCTTACTGTTCTATATAATCTATATTTTTCTTCATTGTCAAATTCATTATGTTTCATATTATCACCATTTAAATTTTAGCATATATTTTACAATATTAATTTGATGATTAACTATATTTTACACTATTTACCACTATTTTTATGATTTTCTTTAATTAATTTTATCATTTCTTTTCTTAGTTTTTTATTAGCGCTTTCTAAATCTTCTTCTGGGTCTATTGGTTTTCCAATTCTAATAGTTAAATTTTTACTTCTAAATTTATAATCACCAGTGATAGCAAATGGAACTAGTTTTGAATTTGTCTTTTTAGCCATTGAGACTGCTCCATACTTAAATGGTAGAAGAATATTTTCATAATAATCTTTCTCTTTTATTTTTTTATTTCTCACTAATTTTCTTAAAAAACTATCCATATCATAGATATTTTCTATGAATTCTTTTTTTGTAATTGTTTTAGTGTTAATTAATTCTTCTAGATAGTTCGCTTGAGATGTTTTGTTCTTTTTTACTCTTTTATAGAAGTCTTCAAATGAAATATCTTCCTTTATATATTTTTCATATAATTCTTTTGCTTTTTCTTCTTTCAGACCATTTCTTGTACCTTCTGGAAATAATCCTAGAGCATGTCCTTCATTTAATACTTCTAATGCATCATGAGTTGCATGTTCATCTTTCTTACTTCTATCTACTGGAATACAACCTGTTGCTTTAAAGAACCAGGCAAATTTTCCATCAAAATACTCTTTTTTTGCCATATAATGAAGACATCTTTTTGTAACTATTATTATATTACACTGATCCATTATATGAACATGATTACCTACTACTACAATTGAGCCATCTTCTGGGATATTCTCTTTTCCTATAATAGTTGGATTATAATATAATTTATAAATAAATCCCAATATTGGTCTACATATTCTATATGCAGTCATTTTATCTTTTTGAGCCACTTATTTTTCCTCCTTCAATTAGCTTTTTACTAACTAACTTCATCAACTTAGTATTTTCTTTTTCTAAGTCTTCTCCTATTTTTAACGGTTTTAAAAACTCGACTTTTATACTTTTTCTAAATAATTTATATTCTCCTGTAATAATAAATGGAACAAGTTTAGTATTTGTTTTTTGACAAGCTTTTACTGCCCCTATTTTAAATGGCATTATAACATCATCTGTACGATTTATTGTTCCTTCTGGGAATATTCCGATACATTTTTCATTTTCTAAATATTCATAAGCACTTTTTAGAGCACCTTTATCATGTATTTTTCTATTTACTGGAACGCATCCCATGCCTTTTACAATTGGCTTTGTTATTCCTTTAAATAGTTCTATTTTTGCTAGAAAGTGAACTTGTCTTTTGGATACTGCAACAAGCATTACAGGGTCTAGCCATTTAGTATGGTTACCTGCTAATAATATTCTTCCTTCTTTTGGGATGTTTTCTATTCCTATAACTTGTGGTCTATATAGTACTTTAAATAATCCTCTAACTAGTGGCCTTACTATTTTATAAAATAGTGTATCATTATACATTCTATTCACCTGTCTTCTTATATTCATATTGTCTTCTTTGATATACACCTTTATCTCCTTCTTGATAATAGGCGATAATATCTTGAATACTTAGATTCTTTTCAAATTTCTTCTTAAATAAATTTATTTCTTCTTCTGTTAAGTGATATGATTTTAAAAAGCGTTCTACTCTAATATTAGAACCCATTTCTAAAAACATTAAAATTAGTTCTTTTCTTTCAATAATCCTATCTATTGTTATTTTTTCTGCAGAATATAAATCGTAGTAACCATTGTAATCATCATATGATTCGACAATTTTTCCTCTTCCAGTTACTTCAGCAATTATTACGTCATCTTCATTTAGAAAATATCTTAATGTATCTTCTGGCCGTTCTGCAAAGTGATAACCGTTACCACTATTACCAAACTTAATTTCTCCGGAAACACTATATTCTTTATTAAGTTCAAACTCTTTTCCAAAATGATTTACTAAACCTTTTTTAAATGCTTTATATCCTTTTTTCTCCATGTTGCCTATCCCCTCATAGATTCAGTATATCATAAATAAATATAAATAAAAAGTTCCTAAGAATTTAAGAACTTCAAGTAAATGTAAAATTATTATATTTGCTTAGTATAAATTATTGGGGTGTATCCAAAGAAAAATTCATCATCTAAATAATCTATTTTTAATTCTTTTTTATTATTACTATATTTTTCTAGGAGACTTTCTTCTAAATCAACCATTTTGTTCTGATACTGATATGCTGAAAAAATATTATTACTTTTATGAGTACAATTACACATAGCTATATAAAAGACCATATTATTCTTACAGAAATTTCTTATCATAGCTTCTGTTGTATCACATGTTAATATACCTATACCTAAAGAATCTTTATTTATTTTTGTTTGTTCAGTAAATTTTTCTTTATGAATAGTCATATTAGAATATTTTGCTTTTTCTTCAAATAACTCTGGTTCATATACAGTAATTGTACCACGATTTAAAGCAAGTTGTTTTTTTGCAATCTTATTTGCAAATGCTGGTATATATCTTGTTGCTACTTCTATAATATCTCTATCTAGTTAAAATATGGAATTTATTCTTTCTAAATGTTCATCATAAAAAGTATGTTTTCCAATATCAAGACCTAATTCACTATATAGTTGCATTAAAATATCCATGTTTGATGTTCTATTAGCTCCATTAAAGAGGTTATCTTCTATATATTTTCTTGCTTTTTCATTATAAAAATGTTCATAATTTTTTTATATTTTTGATAAGCCTCTTCCACTGACTTTCTTTGTTTTGTATTTCTTAATTGCCTTTTTTTAATTCTATAATATCAATTTCATCAATATATTTTTTTGGTAAAATAATTTTTTTATAACTCTCCCTTTTTTTCGAGTAGTTATTTTATTATAATGTCTTTTTGTCAAAAAAATAATCAACGCTTGTTGATTGTTTTTTAACTTAGTTTTTTTATTTTATTGTTACTTTTGATATGATTTCCAATTATATCTGAAACATCTGTTATTGTAACAAAAGCACTTTCATCCATTTCTTCAACTATTCTTTTTAATTCAAATACTTCTATTCTTGTTAGTACACAGTAAAGCACTTCTTTTTCTCCGCTGATTAGTCCTTTTCCTTTAATTGTAGTTGTTGTTCTTCCTAATTTATCATATATTTCTTTTGATAGTTTTGAACTTTTTTCAGTAATTATCATAGCAGCTTTTGCCTGTTGTAGACCAGTTGAGACAAAGTCTACTACTTTTGATGTTATAAAGTATGTTAGTAATGAATATAGTGCTCTATCTACTCCAAATCTAAACCCTGCTACGCCAAATATTATAAGGTTAAATGCAAGAACTATTTGTCCTACTGAAAATGATGTTTTCTTACTAATTACAATTGCGACACTTTCTGTTCCATCAACACAACCACCAAAGTGAATTACCATACCAACTCCGATTCCATATAATGCTCCACCAAACACAGTTGCAAGTAGTATATCATCAACAAATGCTGGTACATGTTCAAAGAAGGTTAAGAAAAGTGAAAACGAAATCATTGAAATTATTGTTCTGTATAAAAAATTCTTGCCAAGATTTTTATAGCCAACATATACAAATGGAATATTTAATATTAATACTAGGAGTGATACCGGTATTTTAAATAATTTAAATAATATTATTGAAATACCTGTTACTCCTCCATCTAATATTGTATTTGGTATTAAAATACATTCAAGTGCTGCCGCTGAAATAATTGTTCCTACAATTAATAAAATAAATGAAACTATGTTTCTTGTCATCCTATTTTTAATTTTTCCTATACCAATCATCCCTTTCTATTTTATAAGTAAATTATATCAAGAAAGTATTGATTTATAAAGAAAAAATTAAAGCAAAATTAAAAAGCTATAGGGTATTTTTCTATAACTTTTTATCACGGGTAATAGTAAATGATACACCTTTTTTTTCATTTTTTATAGTAATATCATAGTCCATTAAATTTAGAGTTTTTTTAACTATAGATAATCCTAATCCAAATTGACCTTTAATACCTTTTCTGAAGGGAGTAAAAATTGCTTCAATAAAGTCTTTTTCAATAGGTTCTCCATCGTTATATAATATTATCTTATTTTGCCTTACCGTTATTTTTATAGTTGTTTTTGTATATCTCATAAAATTACTTAAAATATTATCTAAAATTGTTTCCCAATTTTCTACAGAACCATAGAAAGTTGATTTTTTATCTATATTCACTTCAAATTTTATATCTTTTCTATGAAATTTAAACTTTTCTACTTCTGTATTAATAATATCCGTCATATTAATTTCTTCCATAGTAACATTTTTTGTATTTTTGAGATAATCTAGTTTATTTAAATAAAGAAGTGAGTGTACTTTTTGTTCTAATTTATTTGTCTGTTCTTTGATGGTAGTGAGTGCAGTAGTTTCATCCTCTACTCCATCCTCAACAGCTTCTATATATGATTTTATTACAGTGAGAGGCGTTTTAAAATCATGTGAAATATTTTGATACATTTGATTGCGATATTCTTCTTGGTTAATTAAAGAAATTCGCATATCTTCTATTGCTAAGGCAAGAGATTTCATCTCATCATCTACTTGAAAATCTATTTTATGATTATAATCTGGATTATCAATATTATCTATTTTATCTTTTAATTTTTCTATTTTTCTTACAACTATTGTTGACCAGAATACTAGTGTTAAACCTATTAATAAAAACGTTCCTAGTAGTGTTGGAAATATAGCACTTAATATAGATGTTTTAGTCATATTTATATAGCTATTATTTGCAATAGCAATCTTTTTTATATTATTTTTTTTTAAAGTATAGTAGTAGTATGTCTTATGATTATGAATAAATTTTCCATAAGGGTTTGTCATTTTCTTGACTAAATTATGTAAGTTGTCATATTTAATAACATCTCCTATATTTCCGCTTGCTTCTATTTTGTTATCAGAAATATATAGAAATGCTATTTCACTGTTAGATAGTTCATTATCAACAGTTGTATTATAAATTTTTAATGGTTCACTTAAATAGTTATATAGATTAGATTCTGCAATTGGCATTAATAATCTTGGTAAAATTATCCCAAGAGATAAGAATAGAAAGAAAAATGTTATCGCAACTATTATTAAAAGCTGTTTTGCTAAGCTGTTTTTTCCTAAGAAGTTCATGATAATCTATACCCATATCCATAAACAGCTTCTACATTTAGTTTATCTAATTTTTTTCTAAGACGTCTTATTAAATCGTCTACTACTCTGTCTGTTCCGAAGTAATCACTTCCCCAAACTTTGTCTAGTATCTCTTCTCTTGAAAAACATTTACTTTTATTTTTTATAAGTAAAACTAATAGATCAAATTCTAGTGTAGTAAGTTTTATATTTTTCTTATTTAACTCTACTGTTCTTTTATCTAAATTAATGACATAATCATCATAATTTATTATATTTACTTGACTATTATCTTTATAAACTCTTTTTATTATTTTATTTACTCTAAGTACAAGTTCTTTACTCGAATAAGGTTTTGTCATGTAATCATCACTACCAAGCTCAAGGCCAAATATTTTATCTAATTCTTGATCCCTTGCAGATGTAAATATTACTGGAACATTATCATCATGTTCTCTGATAGCTTTGATTACATCATATCCATTGACATCATCTCCTAACATTATATCTAAAATCCATATATCTACTTTATTACCAATATAGTTTATTGCTTCACTTCCTTTAGTAAAGCATATTGTTTTATATCCAGCCCTTTCTAAATATGCTTTTACAACATTAGCTAAGGCTTCTTCATCTTCGACTAAACATACTGTATACATAAATACCACCTATCAATAGTATAACACTATTTATTTATATTTGTAATCTCTACCTCCTTTTTAATTATTATATATATTAAAACATTTTGTTTACTTATTTTTGTTTTCTAGTTTGACCTTATAATATCTACCTCCTTTAACTATATCCATCATAACTTATAAATATGTAATTATTATTAAAAAATTATGGGAAATTGTGGGATTTTTATATTAAATTTCTTATTTGAAATTATTTACTTTTTATTCTTTTGTTTTTCTCTATCTTATACTTATTCCTCCTTTTCATGATTTAATTGTATATCTTAATTGTGTAATTATTATTAAAGAAATGTGGGAAATTATGTGAAAAAAAAGAATCATTAATGATTCCTTGTATTACTTATAAAAGTTATGTAAGTCAGATGACTCTTTATTTGCATTACTATTTTCTCTTTCTTCTTGTGCTTTTACTTCTTGTGTTTTTACTTCTTTTACTTCTTTTGGAGGAGTTGGATTATGAATTGCATCATATTTTCTTTTTGCTTCTAGTTCTTTATTTATATAACTATATTCTTGTCTTACATCTTCTCCATTAAAGTTTTTATATCTTGTTGAAAACATGAAATTATATACAAATATTATTATGGCTACTATGCCTATTACTGTTAATATTTTTATAAATAGCTCTGCATCATCAGATAAACCTGTATTTTTAATTTGACCAATTTCATCTACTGTTTGACCTACAAAGTCAAGAGAATACCCTGTTGTACAGTTTGGATTATCACTTAGTATACTAATGTACTTTATATCTTTTACAGTTTTCTTATCAGCAAGATATTTTTTATTTACTTCTATTACATAAGATTTTTCTTCATCTGGATTTAATTCAGTTCCAGCAACTACACTAGTTTTGTCTTTACTTGAGCAGTAGTTAATTGTACCAATATTTTTCTTATCTTTATCAAATAGACCAATTGATACTGTAACTGCTCTTTTCTCATCACTTACATTTTTTATTTTACTAAATATAATGAAATTATTTTTTAGACCATCTGCTTCCATTTCATTGTCATTATAATAAAAATCAATATATCTAAAATTGTTAGTTCCTATTGTTGTATGAGCGTTTACTGGTATTAATTCTTTTATATTATAGTTTGTAGCATATACATTTTGTGATACTAGAGTTATTACTAATATTGTAATAAACATAATTATTCTTTTCATATTATCTATTCCTTTCAATATAGTTTTCTACATCTTTCCAATTTGTTAGTATATTTTTATTTGCTTCGAATCTGTCCATATCATCATATAAAATACATTTTGTTCCTACTGCACTTATTCTTTTTAAATTATATGGATCATCATCTATCATAAAATCTATTTTATATCTTTTACAAACATCTGCTTTAGAATCTCCATAGGCTGATGTTATTATGCCATCTACTTCTATCTCATACTTTTTTAACCAGTCAGAAGTAAGACGAATAACAGTTTCTATTGGAGCAGTTGTTCTTTTACATCTTGCTGTTATTATATAGATTTCATTTCCTCTATTTTTTAGTCTTCTAAGTACTTTTAAAGCTTCGTTTTTCGGTTCTACATTTGAGTAAATATCATCTATATAAATATTGAAAAAGTTTTGTTTTAAGACTTCGTCATTCATAATGTCTAGGTCATTTAAACCTTCTTCATCTGCATATCTTTTTACCCTATCCTGAACTATTTTTGTTGTGTTACAAATTGTATCATCTAAGTCTATTCCTATTCTCATTTTAAACCCTCTAACTTATTTATTGCATCTTTTATATTTTTTACTTCTATTATTTTTATTTTTAGTTTTTTCTCTTTTTTATACTTAACTGCATCTTTATAATTTTGTCCAGATGGAGCTAAAAAGTATTTTGCTTTTCCATGTTCTGCTCCTAATACTTTATATTTAATTCCTCCAATTTGACCTATTGTTCCATCTATTTCAATTGTTCCAGTTCCAGCAATTTCCTTTCCTTTAGTTAAATCTTTTTTAGTTAACTGATTATATATTTCAAGTGTTGTTATTAATCCGCCAGATGGACCTGATTCACTCTTATTAAAAGTAATATCTACTTTAGGAGCTGTTTCATATTCTTTTACAACTTGAAGTATAACTCCAATTAGTTTTACCCCTTTTGTTTCATAGACATTGCAAGCTATTACTTGTTCTTTTTTATTACGAATAATTTTTACTTTTACAGTATCACCTTTATTTTTAGTTTGAATATACTCTTTATACTCTGTAATATTTGAAAAAGTTTTATCATCCACAGATAATATTTCATCTTGTACTTTTAAGTTTGTTTTATATTGTTTATTATCAACCATTATTACATATATCTTTGAAGAGGTTTCTTTTAACTTTTTATTTGCTAGAGTATAAGCCCAGTATGTTGCGGTACCATTAGCAGTCTTTAAGTCAAGTTCATTTCTAAACTCTATATCTTTAATACTTTCTTCTTCTGTGTATTTATAATTATCAGCTGACTCTCTTTCCCAATTTGGCATTATAAAGCTTAATCCATAAGTAAAAACATTTCCTGTAAGTTGAGTAACATAACTTATATTAAATGTTCCTTTAGATTTGTATTTGCCTTCTACTTTAATTCTTGATGAGACATCACTTATTCCTCCTCCAACAGTTATATAATAATTTAGTGGATAATTTAATATAATTAAGAGAAGAAGCATAAAAATAATAAATTTATATTCTTCTCTAAACATTTCTACTATGTAGTCTTTAATTTTTTTTAGCATGTTAATCACCTTAAAATAATTATAACAAAGAAAAGGATAAATATGAAAGAAAACTATAAAAATAGACTAATACTTGTCACTTTAATATTGATGCTTATATTTTATTTATTTAATAGTCAGTATATACTTAATAATATAATTGATTATTCAAAGTTGTTTTTAACTAAGTTATTTCCTGTTAGTTTTATATTTTTTATCATATCAAGTTTATTAGTAGACTTTGGAATAATATCTTTTTTAGATAATGTTTTACATATTAAAAGTACTAAGTTATATGTTTTTACTATTAGTATGATTAGTGGTTTTCCTAGTGGTGCTAAGTATACAAGTGATTTATATAATAAAGGATTTATTAGTTGTAGTGATGCTAATAAACTTATGATGTTTAGTCATTTTCCTAATCCTTTATTTATAATTAGTTCTCTTACTTTAGTTATTCCTAATAGAATTATCACTAGAAATATTTTACTTTCTATTATTATAAGTAATTTTATAATAATGTTATTTTGTAAAATAGATGGGAATAAATATAATGATAGTAACTTTAAAAAAACTAATTTTTCTTTAAGTCTTGCTACTGGAATTAAGTCAGCTTTTGAAGTACTTTGTATAATCTATGGAACTTCTTTATTTTTTTATTTGATTTCCTGTATTATTTTAAATAATTTTTCTTTTTCTCATATTTATTATGTTTTAATATGTGGTGTTTTTGATTTAACTAAGGGTATTTTTTCTGTTTCTTTATTAGATAGTAATTATTTAAGAGGAGTTTTTGTTTTATTATTTATTTGTTTTGGTAGTTTATCAATTCATTTGCAAATAAAAAGTATCCTTTCGGATACTCCTATTAATTATAAATATTTTATTTTTGGAAGAATTTTTGGTACTTTGTTTGCATTTTTTACATTTAACTTATTAATGTTATTTTAGCGTAGCCATCTCCTAGTTTATAATAACCGCTTGTTGCGGTTTGTTTTGCTTCTTGATATTCTGTGTATTTTTGATTATCTCCTACAAAAATTTTACTTATACCACCACTTGCTCCACTACATTGAAAACTACTATTTTTTAAATTTTTACCTATATTTCCACCTAAGTATCCTGAGCCACCTGATCCAAAATAGTTTTTCTTATTCTTTTTAGGTGTTGTTCCTTTTACATTATTTTTACTTGTTTTTGACTGGTATTTTACTCCATTTGTTGTAGTTTTATTTGATTCATCATCTACATATTCAACGGACCTTGCTGCTCCTCCTGAACTGTTTAAGTTTTTGTTATTGCATCCTGCTCCACCTCCGCCTGCGGCGATTAGATATATATTCTGCATACTTTGCAATGTATATTCATTTGAACTATTAGAAATATATGTAGCTCCTCCACCTGTTCCTACAGCATTTTTTGTTTTATTCTTACCGGCACCTTTAAAGAGAGAGTCAGCAACTTGTTCTTTTGTATAAGTTCCTGATTTTCCTACTGTTACATAAAGATTAGTACCTTTTTCTAAATAGACTGTAGTTGAGGCATAACCACCTGGACCACCATGATTATTTTTTAATTCAGATTTATTTTTTCCTCCACCTTGAGCTCCCCATACTTCTAAATTATATGTTCCAGATGTATCTATTGTTATTTTATTTACATTTTCATTAGAATCAAATGTATAAATTGTTGGTTTCCATATTGCATATAAAGTAACACTATCATCTGTAGTAATATTTTTTACTGTACTTCCTGCTGCATACTCAGCTGTTGTACTATCCTTATCTGTTGAAAATCCAACTAGCTCATACCCAGGTTTGGTAGAGTCACCTGGTAGTTTTATTTCATCATTGTAAGTTGCTACTTCAGATGCTATTGGTTCTTCCCCGCCATTTGTATTGTAGTCAATTCTATATTGAGTATCACTATCATCAAATCCAGTTGTACCATCTGAACTTGATGTAAAGTTTATCGGACTGATGATATTTATTCCATATCTTGTAGATAATTCTGGATGATAAAATCCTATATATAATGATAATATGTTAGTAGTTGTTCTATAACTGCTATCATACCCAAATGATATTAATATATTATTAATTGATAAGTCTTTTGCATGTCGTATTGGTCCATTATTTTCTTGTTCTTCTGTTGTACCAACATCTGGTATTGGATATTCAATTAAGTTTGCATTTTGATCATCCGCTTTGTCTTTAGTTAAATCTGGAGTTCCGTATTCTATCATAAAATAATCATCTTTTGTAGTTGAACCACTAGGATGGCTTTTACTTTTGGTAAATCTTTGGTAAATAACAAGTCTTCTATTTGTTCCATCCTTTAAAGTACAATCCAATTGATAAATAATCATTTTGTTATTTGAAGATTTGTCTTCTGTCAATACTGAATAAGATGTATCAGAAGCAGATGTATATTTTTTATAGGTTACTTCTACTAATCCTTTTTTTATAAGATCATCTTGAATTATCTTGGTTAATTGATTTTTATATGTATATATTTGTGATTTATAACTTTCTGTTAATCTTTTAGCGTTATATGCAGATATTGTAGTAAATAAAGATGCTGAAATTATAACTACAAGCACAAATGAAATTATAACTTCTATTGTAGTTATTCCTTTATTGTTCAGTTTTTTCATTATCTATTCACCTCCGTTGTAGAGTATGTAAGATAATTGTTATAATCTTTTGTGTGATGTACTACTGCAATTACTCTGTATTTTGCCAGATTTAGTGAAGGAGTTGTATAATCAGGTAAAAATGTTACATAGTCTTGAAAACCACTTGAAAAGATATTTTCTTCTGCATCCTCAGCACAATATTCATCAATATTTATATTATTATCAGAAACATTTCCACTATTTTTTTTTCTTTCCACACAAGTTTTTATATAGTTTTGTTTGCATGTACTATCAGATTCACTACAATTTTCTTTATATTTTTTTAGATTTTGTTTCACAGTGTTTTTAAAATCAGGTGTGGTTCCACCTATTCTGTAATGTGTGACAAATACTTCACAACCAACTAGTGTATCTCCTCCGTTTTCTTTATCTTTTATTGATTGACAGCCATTAATTTCATAGGCTTGAAGTAAATTATTACATAGTGTTGTTTGCTGAGAATTGTTATTTAAATCTGAACATTCTAGTCTAAAAAAACCATAATTTTTCATATTAGTTTTTTTGGCTTCTGATATTGAGTAATTTTGATCTTCAACTAATTTTTTCATCCAGTAAGAAACATATTTACCGTCAACATCATCATAATTTTCTCTTTTTTCATACTCACCTATTAACGGATAAAAATTACTGTATATCATTGTAAAGAGAATCATTAGAAACACAGTAACTACAAGTGTTTCCGCAAGAACGAAGCCTTTATTATTAATTTTTTTCATCTTTTCATCTTCACTCTCCTTGCTATTATTATGAAATTATTATATAATATATTTTAGTAAAATACCATAGTTGGAATCTAATTTTTTACTATGATTTTTTATCTATTGTATTCAAAAAAAGGGGTTGAAATGATGGTACAATTTGATGTTAAACGTGTTCAAAAAGGAACTGAAAGTTTCATGGTGTCATTTGATTTTACAAAGACTCCTGTTACTCAAGTTGCGGATTATATAATTATTGCTGCTTCTAAGCTTAAAACTTCTGATATTCATTTTGATCCAAGAGAAGACGGAATGATGGTTAGATTTAGAATTGATGGTGATTGTCAAGATTATACATTTGTTCCAAAAGCATATGAAAAGAACTTAACTACAAGACTAAAATTACTTGCTAATATGAATATTACTGAATCTCGTCTACCACAAGATGGTGCTATTAAAGGTGAATTTGGAGGAACATACTTAGACATGCGTGTTTCTTCACTTCCTTTAAATGAGGGTGAAAAAATAGTTATTCGTATTCTTGACTATACAAGAAGTATGCAAGGTATTGATAGTTTAGGTTTTCATCCAGAAAATTTGAAAAAGATAAAAAGAATGATGGAAATTCCAAATGGTATTATTCTTACAACTGGTGCTACTGGTTCTGGTAAATCAACTACTACTTACTCTATTTTGCAAGGACTTAATAAACCTGAGAAAAACATTATTACAGTTGAAGATCCAATAGAGATGAATATTGAAGGAATTAATCAGGTACAAGTTAATGCTGAAATTGGTATGACTTTTGCGGCTGCTCTTCGTTCAATTTTGCGTCAAGATCCAAATATTATTCTTATCGGAGAAATTCGTGACTCAGAGACAGCACAAATCGCTGTTCGTGCATCAATTACTGGACACTTAGTTTTGTCAACTATCCATACAAATAATGCTTTAGCAACAGTTGAACGTTTACTTGATATGAACGTTGAAAGATATTTGTTATCTACTGCTCTTACTGGTATTATTTCTCAAAGACTTGCTAAGATGCTATGCCCTGATTGTAGATTTCAAAGAGAAACTACTCCATATGAGAAGAAAGTCTTTAAAAAGTTTATACATATGGATGTTCCTATGGTTTGGGATGCTAATCCTAAGGGATGTGATCATTGTCGTCGTGGTTATCATGGTCGTATAGCTTTCCATGAAGTTTTGGAATTAGATGATGATATTCGTAATGCTTTAAATATTGAAGGATTAGAGAAAAAGAAACTTGCTAAGATGGTTTATACTGGTAAAACTATTACTATGTTACAAGATGCTTTAATAAAATGTTATGAAGGGCAAACTTCTTTCGAGGAAGTATATAGAAATATTGAGATTGAAACAGAAGATGATGAGGAATACGAGAGTGAAATAGGTGAATTCTTAAAAGATGTTACTCCACCATCACCTGAAGGTGAAGACACTGAGGAAGAAGATAGTGACGAATTAATTGATACAATAGTTAATAAAAATGATAAAAATAATATTTCTAATATGATGAGTACACCAGTGTTTACTGCAAGTGATTTTAATGATACACCTGTTGAAAATGCTAATACTTCTGATAAAGTGCAACAAAATGTTCAAAAAGATGTTTCTTCACAAGGTGTTACTGTACCTAAACAAGTTCAAAATACAATTACTAATAGCACTCCAAATCCGCAAATTGGAGCTATGGTTTCTAATACGAAACCAACTCAAACTGCTGTTACTATTCCAAACGACTTTAGAACATCTCAAGGAGTTACTGCTACTATTCCAACAACAAATGTTCAAAATAATTATAATCAAAGTGTTGCTAAGATACCAAGCACTACTAAAACCCAACAATATCCAGCAGTTAGTTTAATCAATACAAATTCTGTTAAGACAGTAGCAACTACTCCTATTACTACTCCAATAAATGTTCCTACTACTTATCAAGTACCTACAACTGCTGCACCTATAAGTGTTCCTATTACTTATCAAAATCCTGCTACTGTTCCTGTAACAGCACCAGTTACTTCTCCTGCTACATCTCCAAGTTATGGAACTGCAGTTAATAATATTTATAAAATGCCAACAATAAATCCTCAACCAATTAATCCTAACGTTCAAGTCCAAACTACTATTGCTCCTCCAACAAGTAGTAATGCTTATTCTAATACTGGTTATACATATAATGTTGGTCAAGTAAGTTCTGTAACACCAACTAGTTCGAATACTAATACTGGTGGAACACTTGTTAATATTAATGGAATGCCTAGACTTGATGATAAGACAGTACCTTTAGTTCCAAAGATATAGAAATCTAGAAATTAGATTTCTTTTTTTTAAATAAAAAGAATGATTTAAAAATCATTCTTCAATTATAAATTTTTCAAATATTGATATTGATAGATTTTCAAAGGAAAAAACCTTTAGTTTTCTTCATCCATTTTCTCTATTATTTTCATTATTTCATTATTGATGTCTTCAACACTACGTAATTTATTATTTCTAATACATTCTATTTTATCCCAGTTATATAATTCTGATAGTTCTAGGTAAGACTCTTCTGCTCTTTTTAAATATTCAGGGGACTTTTCATGTTCGTCAATGGATTTTCTGTTTTTTCTTAGTTCTAAAGTATTTTCAAGTGGAACATGTAGAAAAATAGTTTTATCTGGTTTTGGTAGTCCAAGAAGCCAATACTCTAATTTATCAATCCATTGATACATGTTAAATCTTTCATCTTTATCATGAATTTTACTTCCTTGATGTGCTAAGTTTGATGTTGTATATCTATCAAGTATTACATAATAGTCATCATTTAAATATTTCTCTATTTCTGGCATTGCATATTTTCTATCAGCAGCATAGTATAAACATACAACATGTGGTTCAACATTTACTGCTCCTTCTTTAAAAAAACTAGGTCCAATTTCTGGTTTTCCTAAATATGCTCCTCCTATTATTTTTCCTGTTGGGCTTTCATAATTTGGAAAATCAAACCTTACACATTTTTTTCCTATAGAATTCAATCTTTCTTCTAATAATTTTGATTGTGTTTCTTTTCCGGAACAATCAGTACCTTCAACTACTATTATCTTTCCTTTCATAACTATCACTCCTGTCTGGGTTTTATTTTTATTTCATATGATATATTTTTTGTATTACCTTTGTAATTGGTTGATAACCACATGTTTAATTTTAAGATAGTTTTACTATCTATTTTTCCTGTAAAAATAATTCTTCCATCATCAGGTGTTGACTTCACTTTACTTAAAGTATTTGAACTTAGTTTATTTTCACTATTATCCACTAAAGTAAATGAAACATATTCTTCATCAACTTTGTTTCCTAATGCATAAACAACTATTTCATATTCTTTATTTTTTTCTCCAGCAACTTGAAAAGTTTTAGTAGAATTGTTAAAAATGCTTTCTCCTACTGACTTCTTTTGTTTACTTAAATTTGATATTTTCAGCATATCAGTTGTTTTGGAATTATTAAATGAAATATAACTTGCGGTTACTTCATCAACTTTTGATTTTAGGACATTTGAGTTTAATATAAAATATGTTAACGCTAAAACTAAAACAGAGAGAATAACACATTGAAAAATCACTTTTCTTTGTATTTTCATTTCTTGTTGTCTTTTCTTTGAAATTTTTTTGGTTTTACGTTTCTTTGTCATTTATCCTATCTCCTTTATATTAATCGTACCAAATATTTTAATTTAATACAAGAAAAAATAAGTGTTATTAAGTACTTATTTTGTTATTACTATCAAATGGTACTAGAATGCATTTTCTGCTTGCTAGATAATCACACATATGAACAAAGTTTTGGTATTTTGTTTTAGGTTTTTCTAGCACTTCGTTTCCATTATAGTCTGTTATCCAATTTCCCATATGTGTTTTTATCGCATCGCTACAGAATATTGCATCTTCTTCTGTTAATCCAATTTTTTCTTTATTTTCAACTACATAATTTCCCATTAATATTGGATGATCGAATCTTGTATACTTTTCTTTTGGATTTCCACTTTTAAGTCCATCATGGACAAGTAATGATAATAACATTAAATCTTTTTCGTGCTCAGTATATTTATCTCCAATTGATGGGTCACATAATAATTCATACCCTATTCTCATTGCTGCTTTAGAGTGTCTTAATAAACCACCATCTCCTAGAGCATACTCTGGATGATATTTTCCTGTTGATGAGGCTGGTACTTCATACCAATAATCTGGTAATATTTTTAATAATTCTATTAAAGACTTTCTTATATTTTCATCTTTTATATAACTTAATTCTTTATCAAATAATTCTTCTATATTCATTTTACTTCACTTCCTAATAATTCTACTATAATTTCATTACTAATATACCATTTATCTTCTGGAATTGAAAGATGATTGTTATTTAGTATTAGTAGATTTTTTTTTAACAGTTCTTTGTAGTTATAAATTTCATGTAATTCTTTTTTATATCTTTTTTTAAATTTATCTAAGTTAATACCCTCTTTTTTTCTTAGATTTAGAATTACTTCATATTCTATCTTATCATCAATAGAGAGTGTTTCTTTTTCTTCATTATTTATTTCTTTTAAATATTTAGTAATTGATTTTGTATTTGTTTTTCTAATATTTCCAATATAAGATGAGGCCCCTAAACCAAAACCATAATACTCATTATTATTCCAGTAACACGTGTTATGATTTGATTCATATCCTTCTTTGGAAAAGTTACTTATTTCATAATGTTTATAGTTATTATCTTTTAGTCTTTTACAAATAAAATTATACATTTCATAATCTAAGTCTTCTGATATGTTTTTTATAGAATTAATTTTTAATTTTGTATTATCTTCTATAATCAATGAATATGTAGAAATATGTGATATATCAAGACTTAAAATATAATCAATATCTTTTTTCAATATATCTATTGTCTCATTTGGAATTGCATATATTAAATCAACATTTATATTATTTATTCCTATTTTTTTAGAATAACTTATCACTTGTTTTACTTTTGTTTCATCAAAGTCTCTTTCTAGTAATTTTAAATTAGTTTTATCTATTGATTCTATTCCAAAGGATAGTCTATTTATTCCATGTCGTTTATATAAATCTAATTTTTCTTTTGTGGTACTTTCAAAATTTCCTTCTATTGTGTACTCTACTTTTTTACTTTTATTTAATTTATCTATTATATTTAGGAGATGTTCTAATTCATCTAAATCAAGTGAACTAGGTGTTCCTCCTCCAATATATATTGTATCTAGTACTTCGTTTTTGTAGTTTATATCTATTTCTTTTTCTAGTACTTCTAGATATTTTTTTATAATTTTCTTATTATAAAATATTTTGCAGAAATCACAATATGAACATATTTTATTACAGAATGGAATGTGTATATAACAGCTTCTTACTTTACTTTCTTCTTTTTCCATGTTCTTCTAAGTACTCATTAATTGATATGTTTTTTTGATTGGCAATTGCTAGTAAATCAAGTTCTGCTCTTCTTTTTTCATCAACTCTTTTCATTAGTTCAAATAGTGTTGATGAAGGAATTCCTAACATTTCTTCTGCTTCTTGATAAGTATAACTATTTTGCAATATGCAGTCACATAGATGATTTATCATATCTTGATCATACATTGATGCTCTACCACCTTTATGAGTGTGATTTATTCTTCCTATTTTTTGATTTTCTTTTTTCCTTTCTTCTACTATTCTATGAAGATTTTCATTAAACACTTCCAATTTCTTCAAATGAAGTTGTAGTGTGCGTTTAGAAACTTCTAAATCTTTTGCTGTTTCTTCTAAAGACTTATTATGTACTAAATAATATATTGCTTCTCTAGTTATTTGTTCTTCCATTTTATCAGCTATAGTAAGAGAACCTATTCTTGCACCTGACTTAGATGTTAATTGAAAATTCGTTCCACTAATTGTGCTAATAGAACCTGTAAATCTTCCTGTATCATTTTTTATTGCAACACTATTTCTACCAATTAAGTCGGCACCCTTCATTCTTCCAAGATTTTGATTTATTTCTAGTTGGTCTTTTACTGTATTTCCATTAGATAGAATTTCATCTTTATGAGAAGATAGATATTTTGAAACTGTTGACTTTGCTATTTCAAATTTTTCTGCAATCTCATCTAAAGTCATTTTAGGGTTTTCCTTGAAGTATTTTACTACTAGTTCTTCTTTTTCTTCTCTTCTTTCAGTATCTTTTTTGTTTTTTACTACTGCCCCATTAGAAGTACCATAAACTTTGTTATACTCTAGTTGTTCTTTTATAGTACTTCCATTTTCTAATAAAACTGATTCATTTCTATTTAAATATTTGGAAGCAATTGCTCTTGAAATATCTAACTTTTCTGCAACTTGAGTAATTGATAATGTTGGGTTTTGTTTAAATAAATTTATAACTTTTAATTCTGTATCGTTCATATTAATCCCCCTTTTATTCTTTTGTAGATAAAATTGATAAGAATGCTTCTTGAGGTACTTCTACATTACCTATTTGTTTCATTCTCTTTTTACCTTCTTTTTGTTTTTCTAATAACTTTTTCTTACGAGTAATATCTCCACCGTAGCATTTAGCAAGGACATTTTTTCTTAAGGCTTTTATATCTGTTCTTGCTATTACGTGTCCACCTATACTAGCTTGAATTGGCACTTCAAATAATTGACGAGGTATAATTTCTTTTAGTTTTTCAACTACTATTTTTCCTCTTTGATATGCAAAGTCCTTATGAACTATTACACTTAAAGCATCAACTATTTCTCCATTTAATAGTATATCCATTTTTACTAAGTTACTTTCTTTATAGCCAATAACTTCATAGTCAAATGAAGCATAACCTTTTGTATAGCTTTTTAATTTATCGAAGAAATCATAAACTATTTCTGATAGTGGCATTTCATAGTTTACCGTTGCCCTTTCTTTATCAAGATAATCTATATTTATAAATGTTCCTCTTTTATCTTGACATAGTTCCATAATTGGACCAATGTATTCGCTTGGTGTAAATATACTTGTTTTTACATATGGCTCTAATGTCTTTTTTATGGCTTCTTTTTTTGGCATTTTTGTTGGACTATCAATTAGAATTTTTGAGTTATCATTTAATATTACTTCATATACAACAGATGGAGATGTTGCTATTAAATCAATTCCATATTCTCTTTCAATTCTTTCTTCTACTATATCCATATGAAGTAGTCCTAAGAATCCACATCTAAATCCAAAGCCTAGTGCTTTTGATGTTTCAGGTTCAAAAGTTAAGGCAGCATCATTTAATTTTAATTTGCCAAGAGCTTCTCTTAAGTCTTCAAATTTATTAGATTCTATTGGAAATATTCCAGAGTAAACTGTTGGTTTCATTGGTTTATATCCTGGTAATTTATCTTTTGCTGGATTCCTTTCTAGCGTTATAGTATCTCCTACATGTACATCACTTATACTCTTAATTGATGCATACACATGCCCTACTTCTCCTGCTACAAGTTCTTTTATTTGTTTTTCTTTTGGGGTATTTACTGACAATGAAACAACATCATATGATGTGTTTGTTTCCATCATCTTCATTATATCTCCTACTTTTAGTTTACCATCTATTACTCTAATACTAGTAACTACTCCTCTATATGGGTCAAATAGACTATCAAATATTAAAGCTTTTAAAGGTTTATTTATATCACCTTTTGGACTTGGAATTTTTTCTATAATTTTATCTAATAATTTATCTACTCCTACACCAGTTTTAGCACTTGTTAGGACAATATCTTCCTTATCAAAGCCAATTGTTTCTAATTCTTCTATTACTTTATCTGGGTCTGCGCTTGGTAGGTCTATTTTATTAATTACTGGAATTATTGTTAAATCATTTTCTAAAGCAAGATAAAGGTTTGCTAGAGTTTGTGCTTCTACTCCTTGTGCAGCATCTACTACTAGTAATGCTCCTTCACAGGCTGCAAGTGAACGTGATACTTCATATGAAAAATCTACATGTCCTGGAGTGTCAATTAGATTTAGAAGATATTCTTCATTATCTTTTTTATAATTTAAGCCAACTGCATTTAATTTAATTGTTATTCCACGTTCTCTTTCAAGATCCATTGAATCAAGCATTTGACTTTTAAGTTCTCTTTTATCAATTGCTCCAGTAAGTTCTAATATTCTATCTGCTAATGTACTTTTACCATGATCAATATGAGCAATTATACAAAAATTTCTTATATTTTCTTGTTTCATGTTGTCTTCCTTTCTACATAGTTCCTTTTAAACACATATATTATAGCATATAATAAAAAAAGTGCCTAGACACTTTAACTATTTGAAATAGTACTACTTTCAAAGTAATATGTTTGATTTGCACTATTAAACTTATATGTAATTGTTGATGCATTTGATAAATACTCATCTATTGATATTTCTGTTGTTGGTAATTTTTCTTTTGTAATATTTGTTTTACTATCAATTAACATTGTATGTTGATAGTCTTTATAAATACTTATTGTATATAATCCATTTTCTTCTTTTGTATCTGTATAAATAATTTTTTCATTTATTTCAAGAGTTCCATCTGATTTAGATGAGGCACTTGATAGTTTTGTATAGAATGGTTTTATATAGTTTTGTTGTTCTCTTACTGATGTCTTTGTAAATACAGTATCAAAACCAGATAATGAATCATTATGTTTCATAGTACCAATATTTTTTCCATTCATTGAGAAGTTAAATGTGTATGTTACCTCACTTGTTCTTGAGTAATCAATATTTGGACCAAAGAATCTTTCCATATAGTTTTTTACTTTTGCATCTGAAATATTATATATTTTATTTCCTTGTGAGTCTGTTCTACCTGTTTCTTCAAAATCATCTGCTTCTGCAAATAGTAATGCATAATAGAATTTTTCATAATTAGTAAAAGAGTCAATTGATGTGTTTTGCTCTTTTATAAATTTATCATTTCTAATATTATTAATTCCATATGTTACATAGTTATAAAGTATTTGAACATTTTCATCTTTTGTATCAAGTGTTGTTGTGATGACATCTTCTTTTACTTCTTTTTTCTTTGGATTTAGAATACTATTACTTATAAAAAATACTCCTAAACCTATTGCGATTGCAACTATTACTACAATTATTATTGGTATTATATTGTTTTCTTTTCTAATACGAGAAGTTCCAGGAGTTTCTTCTATGTCGTCCCCTATTTTAAACTCATCCATATCTACACCTCTATTCTTCTTAATTTTAACATAATAAAAGAGAAAATTAAATATTAATCTTCTTTTTCATTACATAACATTTTAACAACACTTGTATTATTAAAATCTATTTTTTTAACTACTTCTTTTAATTTAGTAATACTCATTTTTCTTATAAGTTCTAGTCTATTATTTATTACTTTATTATATTTAGTAATATCATCAAATAAATTATACATAGTAGCATCTATATCATCTATCATTTTTACTTCATTTGCTATCCAGACTTTTTTTATTCTTTTAAATACTTTTTCTGGAAGTTCAAGGGAAGATAATTCGTCTTTTATCTCACTTAATAACTTATCTGGCTCTTTAGTTGATGCCATTAAATAGAATGTTCTATAGTCTTCTAATGCTTCCCATTCTGTATATATATTATTTAATAATTGTGCCTTTCTTACTCTTTCTCTAAACTCTGATGATGCCCCAAAAAGTATATTTGTAATCATACCTAAATATAAGTCTAGTTCTTCTTCTTTCATATTAATGTCTTTTATTGGAACTTTAAGTCCAAAAGCAAGTTTTGAAACTTCAATATTTTCTTTTATTACTAATTCCTTTTCATTGACTTTTTTTGGTTCTTTTATATGTTCTATTTTTGAAATAGTTGACTCTTCCTTATCTTTTAATTCTTCTTTTATTACTTCTATTGCATCTTCTAGAGAAAAGTTTCCAACTATTACTATAAACATATTATTTGGTTTATAAAAACCATTATAACATTCATATAAATCTTCCTTAGTAATTTTATTTATTTCTTCTACTGTTCCGGCTATATCTATTCTTCTTGGACTATTTTTATAAAGACATTCTCTTAGTTTGGCTTCTAATTTATAATCTGGAATATCATCATACATTTTTATTTCTTCAGCAATTATTCCTTTTTCTTTTTCAACAGTGGCATCTGTATAATATGGACTATTAACATACTTTAGTAAATATCTTAAGTTTTCTCTAAAGTTCTTTGTTCCCATGCAGATATACTGAGTATTATCATATGATGTTGATGCATTAGCATCTGTTCCTGACTTTGAAAAGAAAGCAAATGGATCTTCTCCTGTTTCTTGGTCAAACATTTTATGTTCTAAGAAGTGTGCTACTCCAAGTGGTGGCGTATGAGTTTTATTATCTTTATCTACAAATGATAATATATCACTTCCGAAGTGTGTAGCATAACTTATAAAATAATTTTTCTTATTAGTATATGGTAATAAATATATTTCAAGTCCATTATTAAATTTTTCTTTATAAAGAGTCATATCTAACCCTTTTAATTCTAACTTTTTCATTAATTATTACCTCCTTCCAATAAGAATACTGTATCCATATTTATTTTTTTACAAGCTCTCATAATATCTTTTTTTGTAACTTTTTCTATTTTTCTTACTCTTTCAGAAAGAGGTTCAACCCCTAGAATTTCTTCTGTTAATACTTCATTTATTATTCTTGATGGTGACTCCATTAAACTTTCCGCAGATGTTTTATAAAACTCTTTTGCAACATTAATATCTGAATCTGTAAATTTACCTTTTTTCATATCTTGAACATTCTTAGTAATAAGTTCAACTGCCTTATCAAAATTAACATTATCAATTCCAGCATTTATTACCATTAAATTATCAAGTCTATTATAGTTTGATCTTATTGTATAACATAGAGAGTTTTCTTCTCTTACTTCTTTAAATAATTTAGAGTCTCCTGTTCCTCCTAAGATAATATTTGCAAGAAGTAAAGAATAGTTTTTTTCATAATCTGTCATTTTTGTAATTGGACAAGCAATTGCTAATTTAGACTGAGATTTTTTTGTTGTTTCTTTTGCAAATAGTCTTCTCTTACGTGGTTTTTTATTAGGTAAATAGTATGATGCTTTTCTTTTCTTTACTTTTTTAAATTTAAAATATTTTTTTATTATTGGTAATAATTCTTTTTCATTTATATCTCCAAGAATAAATATATCTACATAGTCATTGTCTAACATTCTTTCATAATATTCATATAAATTTTCTTCAGTAATCTTATCTAAATCTTCTAAGTATCCTGTCATTCTATATGAAATTGGACTTGTTTTATCGTATGCTTCACTCATTCTAATTAAAGAGTAATTTGCGGCATCTTCTTTTATTGAATTTAATGCTAGTGTTGCATTACTTTTTACCAATTCTAATTTGTCTTCTTTAAATCTTTCTTCTTCTACATCTGGATTAAAAATTATTTCATGTAGAAATTTTATTGATTCTTCAAAATTGTTTTCTTCTGTATATTTATCATTTAATGTTTGAAGAATAAAACTTGTCATTATGTAGTTACCTACTCTTTGATTAGATGTATAAATATCTGCTGCATATAAATCTTCTGACTTAATAGTTAAATCTCTTCTTGTTTTATACTCTTTTGTAGACTGAAGAAGAATATCTGATAGGATATTCCTCTTTGTTATATCTTCTTTAATTATTGGAGTATGAAATATTACTTTCATTGTTATTGTTTTAAATATATCTGTTTTTATAAAATGTAGGTTATATGAACCTAAATCTTTATTTATTACTTGCATTTGTTTCACCTCACTAATATTATTATGACTAATTTTTTCTAAATTATAGACTCTAATGCCATTTCTATCATATCATTTAATGATTTTTCTCTTTCTTCACTTGTAAGTGATCTCTTGTCAAATAATGAATCAACTACTGTCATTAAGCAAGAAGCATTTCTTCCTAGTTTATTTGCAATATAAAATAATCCAAATGCTTCCATTTCAACTGATAAGAAATTCATATCTGGAAAACTATCTCTAAATTTTTCTTCATCATCACAATATAAATCAAATACGTCCGATGTTATTGTTTTTCCATATTTTAAATCAAGATTTCTTTCTTTTGCTTTATTCATTATTTTTCTATTTAGTTCTTGAGATGACTGGATAAAGTTTAAATCAACTCCATCTAATAGTTCATCAAAATAACTTTTACAATAAGCTCCACTTGATAATATTACATCTAATAGTCTTATATTTTCATTAAATGAACCACATGTTCCTATTCTTATTATGTTTTCTACATCATAGAATTTATATAATTCATAAGAATATATACCAATACTTGGAACTCCCATTCCTGATGCAAATACTGTTACTTCTTTTCCTTTATATTTTCCTGTATATCCATACATGTTTCTTACAGTATTTATTAATTTATAATCTTCTAAAAAGTTTTCTGCAATATATTTTGCTCTTAATGGATCACCTGGCATTAAAACATTTTTTGCTATTTCTTCTTTTTTACTTTCAATATGTGGTGTTGGCACAATAATCAACCTTCTTTCTTATAACATTATAGCAAACATTTATATAAAAAAACTAGTTCATTTTTATTATTTGAACTAGTTTAGTTTTAAAATATTCCTGGAACGATTAATCTTGGAATAAATGTTGCAATAAATACTGCTGTTGTAAATATTCCTAATAGAAATGGAACATATGCTTTATGTGTATCAAACCTTTCTGCTATATTAAATATTGTTTCTAAGATAAATGCAATTAAGACAAGACCAAATATAATTATTAAAACAATCATTAATTTTGTTGGCATATCACTAAGTAGTGGACTATTAAAGATTGGATATAAAAGTGAACCTAACATCAATGCAATGCCAGTTCCTCCATGACTAAAGAGAAATATTAGTACCATCTTAGACTCTTGACTTGTTCCTATGAAAAAACCGGCTAAGAAAAATGCCATTCCAAAATAATAAATAATCATTGATTCTGAGTTTGTTGATATAGAAAATAATCCTAGTAGAAGCAAAATTATAATCAATACTCCAGTTATTGTTTTTTCTTTATGCAGTTTTAATACATCTATAATAGAAGTTTCATTTTTTTCTTTTCTTATTTCTAATAGTACTCTTTCTAATTTTGCATTTGTTCCTCTTTTGTTTTTTTCAAACTCTTTTGTTATTTTATTTATATTTTCTTCAAATATTTCTTCTTCTGTTAAAAATTTATTTTCTATCATACTATCCCCTATTCTTCTTCAGACTCACTAAATTGAACTAATACTTCACGTGGTTTTGAATTTCCTGTAGGCGGTCCAATTATTCCATTTTCTTCTAGTTTATCAATCATTGTTGCTGCTTTATTATAACCAATTTTAAATTTTCTTTGTAGTAATGATGCTGAGGCTTTTTGAGTTTGAATTACAAAGTTTACTATTTCATCATATAATTCTTCTTCGCTATTTGTTTGTGGTATCTCTCCATCCATTGTTGCTTGTTCTTTTGATTCTTCTTTTTCAAGATTCATAAATGTATCTTCATAAGATGCTTTTTGTTGTTCTACTGTAAAGTTTATTATTCTTTGAATTTCATCATCAGTAATGAATGAACCTTGAATACGAATTGGTGAATTCATACCTATTGGTAAGAAGAACATGTCACCTTTTCCTAATAACTTCTCTGCTCCAACTTGGTCTAGTATTGTACGCGAGTCAATTCCAGATCCTACTGCAAAGGCAATTCTACTTGGAATATTTGCTTTAATAAGACCGGTGATTACTTCTGTTGATGGTCTTTGTGTTGCTACTATTAAATGTATTCCTGCAGCACGGGCTTTTTGAGTTATACGTAATATTGAATCTTCTACTTCTTTTGCTGCTACCATCATAAGGTCAGATAACTCATCTATTATAATTACAATATATGGCATTTTTTTCTTTTGAATATCAGGATGAGTTTTATTCCATTTTTCAACGTATTCGTTGTATCCTTCGATTTTTTTAGTACCTGATTCACTAAATTGTTGATATCTATTTTCCATTTCTGCAACCATTTTTGCAAGTAAAACTGCAGCTTTTTTAGGGTCTGAGACAACAGGACACATTAAATGTGGTATTCCATTATAAACAGATAATTCAACTACTTTTGGGTCAACCATAGCAAGTTTTACTTCATCTGGTTTTGCTCTCATTAAGATGGAACAGATAATTCCATTTACACAAACTGATTTACCAGAACCTGTTGTACCTGCTATTAACATATGTGGCATTTTATTTACCTCACAAACTCCAATATCTCCCATAATTGACTTTCCAAGTGGAACCATTAATTTTTTATCTTGATTTTGTTGCATTACTTTACTTGCCATTATCTCATAGAAACTTACAGATGTTGGTTTTTCATTTGCAAATTCTATTCCTACAGTACTTTTACCTGGTATTGGTGCTTCTATACGAACATCTTTTTTAGATAGTGCTAATGCAATTTCACGACTTAGTGTTGTTATTTTATTTACTCTTGTACCACTTGCTATTTCTAATTCATATTGGGCAACTGTTGGTCCAATATGTACTTCTACTACTTTTGCAGTAACATTAAAACTCTTTAAAACTTCTTCTAATTTTTCAATGTTTGCTTCTATTGCGGCATTATCCATTGAATTGTTTCTTGCTTTTGGCTTATCTAAAAGAGTTAATGGTGGTAATTGATAACTTGGGTTGGTATAATCTTTTTTCTCCTCTTTAACTTCTTCCTTTTCTTCTACTTGTTCTTTTGGTGTTTCTTGTTCAGGAGTCATTTTCTTTAATTCATCAATACTTTTAATTTTTGGTTTTTCAACTTCTTCTTCAATTTCATTACCATTACTAATTTTGACTTTTTTATCTGTAAGTAATGGATTGTTTGCGTGGTGCTCATCAGTCTCTTGATTATGTGTATCTTTTGTTTCTTTGTGTTCTTTTGCAAGAGTAATTCTTTCTCTTATAAAGTCACTGATTGAGAATCCCGTAAACATACAAATACCTACAATTATTAAAATAATTGTCACTATCTTCATTCCTAGAATTGAGAATAATTTAGAAAATATCAACGCGAATACGCCTCCAATTATTCCTCCACCTACTGAGACCATATCTGAAACTACGCCTGTATTCATTAATGAATTAAATCCTTTTACTAAACAGTCTAGAGTTTCTCTAAAGATTAAACTAGCATTACCATTATTTTCTGCAATAAAATCCCAGTGCATAAAAGTTAAAAATCCAATTATAAATAAATATAATCCTAACATTTTTGTAGTAAAAAAATCTGGCCAGTCTTTTTTTAGAAATGCATATATTCCTAAAATTAATAAAAGTACTAAGAAAGGCATATAAGCAGATCCTGTTAAAAATAAACTAAAAGATGTTATTAATTTTCCTACAGGTCCTAATTTTCCAAGACCTAGTATTGAAATAAATATTAATAATAATGCATATACTTCAATCCCTATTTCTAAAGTTGATTTGCTTTTTGTTTTCTTTTTCTTTTTCTTCGCCATATCATAATCACATCCTGTAATCATTATACTACATTTTTTTAATAAATAAAAACATAATAAATCTATATAGACGTTATTATGTTTACGTTTTAGTGTACATTAATTACTTTATCTATTGTTTTTTACTAATAGTTTGTTACTGTTATTTAATACTTGTTCTGCTTGTTCTTTGTAGCACTCTATTAACATTGGTAGCATTCTTTTTACATCAATTATTTCTAATTCTGAAACGTTTTTAAAGTTTTCTTCATTTATATCAGTTAATAATGTTACTACATCTTCTTTTATTTTATTATCTATAGAAAGTCCTGTATATCTTTTTACTATTTTTTCTAATTGTTTTTGATATGGTGACCATTCTAATACTTTTTGTAAACTATCTTCTTTTGGATAACATAACCCATCTTTACTTGGGGTTAAATTTTTTCCACCAGATGGTCTTTCTTCATATGTATAACTACAACCGTGTTCTGTTAAATTTGAACATGGTGTTTTCATTGATAATAAATCTACTACATCTCTTCCTGTGTTTCTTTCTCTTAAGTATAAAAATGGAAAGTTACATAATTTTCCATTTTTTCTTTTAAAATTCATCATAGCAACAATTGATACTTTACCATTTTCTAAAAATTTTAAAATTCCTTTGTATGTCTTATCTGGTAAATCACTAGGCCAATAATCACAACCACTTTTCTTGCAACATCTTCCACCACAATTTTTACAGACTTCTGTATTCTCATTTATTTCCACTATTATCACCTAAACCTTCTTGCTGATTAGTTATTATATTTATTGTTTATAAATTAGTCAACATAAAAAGAGCATTAAGCTCTTGATACGTATTTTCCATCTGCAGTTGAAATGATAATTTTTTCACCTTGTTCAATAAATAATGGAACTCTAACCATTAGTCCAGTTTCACATTCTGCATCTTTTAATGCATTTGTTGTTGTGTTACCTTTTACTGCTGGTTCAGTATGAGTAATAACTAATTCAACTTTATCTGGTAAATCCATTCCTAAAATTTCACCTTCATAACTTGTAATATATACTTCAAGGTTTTCTTTTAAGAATTTTGCTTGATCTCCGATTTGTGATGCACTTAGTTCTAATTGCTCATATGAGTCCATATTCATGAAATAATAAATGTCATTCATTGTATATAGGTATTGCATTAATTGTTTGTCAATTCTTGCAGTAGCAACTTTAACTCCGGCATTAAATGTTTGTTCAAAAATTGCTCCTGTTCTTAAATTTTTAAGTTTTGCCTTTACAATTGCAGCACCTTTTCCTGGCTTAACATGTTGTGTTTCCATTACAACGTAGATATTTCCATCGTATTCAATTGTGATTCCATTTTTTAAATCATTTGTACTAATCATATTTTCACCTCTAATAAATTAAAAAATAAGTTATTAGCTTATTTTATTTTTTTTCCTTATGTGTAGTGTGTTTTCTACATCTAGGGCAGTATTTGTTAATTTCAAGACGATCTGTTGTGTTTCTAACGTTTTTTTCTACTCTGTAATTTTCTTCTTTACATTCACTACATACTAATGTCTTATGTTGTCTGTTTCCTACTTTAGCCATTTTCCTTCCCTCCTTACACGCCTATAGGTATTATACCAAAATTTTTATATTTTGCAAAAGTTTTTTTATATTTTCCGCTATTTTATTATATAAAAAGTAAAATACTTATTTATTTATGTATAATTTTTTGTTTTTTTATATTACTTTATAAAATTTCTTTTATTTAAACAATAATAAAAGAATAATCTTACGACTATTCTTCTGCTTTTTTTAATTCTTCTTTTATTTTTTCTTCAGTAGTTATTAAAGCTTTGTTAAATTCTTGTTGTTCTTCATCAACATGTCCTAAGTAAATAATTTCTGCAATTTGTTCATGATTGAATCCAACTGCATATTTACTATCAATAATTCCTGCGGGATATGGGCATGCCCCATACTCAAACATCTCACTTTTTCCATTTCTATTATTTGGAAAAACAAGGTATGACGTAATCATAATTTTTTTTGTTCCTCCTTTTAATTTAACTACTGTTCCTATTGGTAAAAACTTTTCATTCATTATATTATTTCTCCCTCTGATATATAATCATATTCTTTGTTAGTGTGTCTTTCTTCGTCTTCATCTTCATCTTTATTGTGTTTCATTGCTACTGATGCTAATCCAATACCCGCTCCTATACCTACAGCAGTTGGTATTGCATATCCAAAAGTACTTCTTCTAGATGTAGGTCCATCAATGCCTGTTTCTGGTATTGGTGCATATTCAGTATATGATGTAGGTGTTGTTGGAGTTACAGTTGGTGGCACTGTTGGTGCAATCGTAGGAACTGCCGTCGGAGCTACTGTTGGTGCAACTGTTGGTGCCGTTGTTTGTGGAGTAATTCTTGGTTGTGATGTTGGTGGTACTGTTGGTGTTGGGGTAACAGTTGATATTGGGTCTGGTGTAGGCGGTGGATTTGGTACTGGATTTGGTGTAGGTGTTGGCACAACTGGAATATTTGGTTGTGGAGTTGGATCCGGTACAATTGGCGGTGTAACAACGACATTAGGTTCTACTGGATGAACTTCTGGGGCAACTGGAGGAACAATAGGTGTTGCACTAGGAACTTCTGGTGCTGGTTCTACTGTTGTTGGACCCACTATCTTTGGTACCGATTCTGTTACTGTTGGACCTGCTATCTTTGGT
>ULLK01012941.1_pt1 | contig 46379 bp, 45 predicted proteins | sample 1951411 | NCBI WGS metagenome assembly ULLK01 (sample SAMEA4835526, study PRJEB28245) | human gut metagenome | biome: gut microbiome; material: fecal sample | place: Denmark | collected 2008 | reverse complement strand
CTAATTTTTGAACTTTATCTGTTACTTTATCGGCAGGAATTCTTATATAAAATTTAGTATCCTTAGAAACATTTGTTAAATTTGTAATATCTTGTCCATTTTCACCAACTACTTTAGCACCTTCAATACCAGATACTGAAATATCATATCCTGTTAAAGCCTCTGATGTTGAAGATGTAACATTTACAACTGGTGTTTGATAATAATCTGTACCATCAACTTTAGAAATTGAATCTCCACCAAATGCAACTGATAATTGTCTTTCAGCACTAGCATTTAATGCCTCTTTTACTAAACTATCAATCTTTGAAAATGCATTTGGAAGAACTATAGGTTCAGAAGATGTACCACTACCTACATTTAAATAAGTAAGTGATACTACACCTGTACTCTTTATAACATTCAACACTTCATCTGATAACTTGTGTTTACTATCATTTGGATATTTTTGATGTAAATAATACCATATAGCAGTTTGAGCAACATATGTATCTGCAACAGTACTATCTATACCAGAAATATGAGATGTAGAATCATATGCTTTATTTAATAAATATAACAAACCATAATCATCTATTTTCTCTTTTTTATTGTAAACAGCTTGATCTAAAACATCTGCATTATGCTCTACACAAAATATTGTATTATTCTTACCACTATCAGAATAATATAAAGGAACATTATAATTAACAGGAGTACCATCAACTGAAACACTTATCTTTTCACCAGTAGCATAAAATGTAAAAGTATCTTCAGTTGGAGAATGTGGAACAGCAGCATAGCTTATTTGATTAAAACCAACAGCAACAAGTGAAAATATTGCAAATGCCGCAACAACAAACGATAAAACTACAGAACCATCAATTACACTTTTACGATTTTTATTTTCTTCCATATAAATCTTTTCCATAATTTTCACCCTACCTTATATAAACATTATATCATAAATTAATTAAAAGCAAATATTTTTTTAATCAATCTTAAAAATCTTGTCAACCAAAACTTCTGGATTCTTTTTATTATAGTAAATTGTTGCTAAAACATCTCCTTTATCTACAACATCACCAACTTCAAAATTTAGCTTAACACCTACTGTATAATCAATTTTATCTTTAATAGAAACTTTTCCTGATCCTAAATTTAAAGATAATTTTCCAACTTCAAGAGCATCTATTTTCTTTATTATACCTGATTTTTCAGCTTTTATCTTATAAGTGTTTTCACTAACTTTTATTCCTTTAATATCCCCATGCTGATATTCAACTAGTTCCAAAAATTTCTTATATGCCTTTTTAGAATCAATCGCATCTAATACTAAATCTCTAGCCTCTTCTATAGAAATGTTTTTTCCCATACTTACCATGTCTGATGCAAGTTCAATACATAAATCCACAAAATGATTATCTTTTTCTTTTCCTTTCAAAACATCAATTGCTTCTAATACTTCCAAACTATTTCCAACAGCATAGCCTAAAGGAGCATTCATATCACTTATAATAGTATGAACTTCTCTATTATAAAAAGAACCAATTTTTTTCATTAATGAACTTAATTTTTTAGCGTCCTCTTTTGTTTGAAGTAAAGCACCATTTCCTACTTTTATATCTATAATAATTTTATCAGCTCCACTTGCAATTTTCTTACTCATAATACTAGATGCAATTAATGGAATAGATGAAACAGTAGATGTAACATCACGTAATGCATATATAACTTTATCCATTGGAACTAAGTCTCCAGTTTGTCCAGTAACAACAATTCCTATTTCATGAACTTGCTTAATAATTTCTTCATCTGTTAAATCAATTCTATATCCTGGAATACTTTCTAATTTATCAATTGTTCCACCAGTATACCCCAGTCCTCTACCGCTCATTTTAATAATTGGAACCCCACATGCAGCAGCGATTGGAGCAATTACTAATGTTGTTTTATCACCAATTCCTCCAGTAGAATGTTTATCAACCTTAATTCCAGGAATATCACTAAAGTCAAGAACATCACCACTATCAATAAAAATCTTAGTTAATGCATAAATTTCTTCATCAGTCATCCCATTAATACAAATTGCCATCAATAAACTAGACATTTGGTAATCTGCAACTTTACCATCTAAATAACCATTAAAGAAAAAGTCAAGTTCCTCATAACTCAATTCTTTTCCAAGTCTTTTTTTATTAATAATATCTAAAATCATTTTAACACCTTCCTAAATATATCAGAATCTCTCTTAACAAAACCACAATTCTCATACAATTTATGAGCAGCAATTCTAAATGAGCTACAAGTTAGTTGTAAATACATCGCATCATCTCTTAAAGCAACATCCTCAGCAAAAGAAAGTAATTTCTTACCAATACCACGACCACGATAAGAACTAGATACACAAACATAGTCTACTAAATAATAATGTTTATTTAATATAGGATTTAAAACTTTAGTTAACAATAAGTATCCACATACATTACCATCAGCTAAAGCAACAATCTCTTTAATAGAACTATTATTAAAATTACTTTTAGATACTTTAAATGCCTCCTCTAATATAGTATTTACAGAATCTAAATCTCTATTCTCATAAAATCTTACATCAATCATATTATCACCTTATTATATAAAAATTATAGCAAATTTATAAAATAAAAACAACTGACCAAAGTCAGCTGTAAAATTATTTTTCTTCTTTAGTATGGCTTGATAAAAAAGTAATCTTTTCACAAATAATGTCCATTATATTTTCTTTTTTTCCTTCATTTTCTATAGTACGTGATTGTACTCTTCCCTTTACTCCAACAATATCTCCCTTTTTACAATATTCACTTGTATTAGAAGCAATACTATCGAATGCAACGCAATCTACAAAATCAGTATCATATAATCCTTCACTATTTTTAAAACTTCTAGGGATTGCTAAAGAAATAGTCGCAACTTTAATACCTTTATCTGATTTATTAACTACAATATCTCTCGTTAATCTTCCAACTAAAACAACTTGATTAAGCATAACTCACCTCCTTTCGACGCATAATATACAAAAAAAAATTAACAAATACAAATCACGCTTCCAGTAATTTTACTAATAAAAATAAACAAAAAAAGAAAATTCTCTTAACAAAAATTTTCTTTTCTAAAGATATAACTTATCCAATAAATAAATTCATCTATTTTTAATTTTTTTTATAAACTTTAGTTCTCTCATGTCCATTTAAGTATTCTTCAAGTCTAAACATTTTTAACACGTCTTCCTTAAGCTTATTTTTACTAATAGTATTACGAGGAAGAGAACCTTTATTTTCTTTATATAAATTTAATCTATCAACAAAAAACTTATCAGATTTAAATATATAATTAACCAATTCAGAGATTTTAATAGTATCTCCTTTAAAAATACGACCTAAGTCCATTCTTTCAAGTATATAGCAAGGTCCATCTTCAATTGCTCCATCAATATGTTTAATAAGTGTACCAAAATCATCACCACTACGTGTAGTATTAGTATAGAATGTTCTATCATAAACTGGTAATTCTTCTATTGGATCAAACAGATTAATATAATGGCCATTTACATTTATTAAAAATGCATAAGCATCAATATCACTTAATTCAGCACCATTATTTTCAGCATCATAATATCTTACCTTAGCAAGTTTTAGTCTTTTTAAATCTATATCTCTATCTATCATTATTTATTTAACTCTCCTAACATTTTATCAATTGCATTTTCTGGTAATAATGCACAATTTTTTCTATTAGGTTGTTTGCAAATTTCATCATAAACAACCAATTCCCCTAATAATTCTTCATCATACTCTTTCTCATTAATCATATTACTATAATTAGTAAGTATTTTACGAGCATCTTCAACACTTTTTCCAATTAAACTTCTAATCATTATTGAAGTAGCAGATGTACTAATAGCACAAGCTTCTCCATCGAATCTGATATCTTTTACAACTCCATCCTCTATTTTCATCATAAAAGATAAATCATCAATACAACTTTCACTACTAGTTCTAGTCTTTATATAAGAATCATCTTCAATCAAACCTCTATTCATTGGTTCTTGATAATTATCCAAAATTATTTCCCTTCTTAAATTGCTATCCATAAATGTCACTCCTATATAACAATTTTAAATATATCTTCACTGTTTTTTAATGCATCTACTAATTTATCTACATCTTCAAAATTATTATAAAAATACATACTAACTCTTACAGTATTCTTTATATTAATTTCATCTTTTAATTCTTTAGCACAATGATTCCCTGCTCTAACATAAATATTATAACTATTTAAATATACTGAAGAATCTTGCGCAAATACTCCATCAAGATTAATTGCAAGTATTCCACTATTACTATTTGCGTTATAAATTATTAAGTTTGGAATTTCTTTTATCTTTTCTAGTAAATATTTTTTTAATTCAACTTCATGTTTATGAATATTCTCCATACCAATATTCATTAAATATTTTATTGCTTCACCAAGACCAATAACCTCCGCAATAGCAGGAGTACCTGCTTCAAATCTTGTTGGAATACTTTTTAATTCATAGCTACCATCTTCTTCAAAATAACTATTCATTCCGCCACCATACATTAATGGTTCCATATCTTCAAGTAACTCATACTTTCCAACTAAAATGCCTACTCCTGTAGGTCCACACATCTTATGACCAGAAAAACTTAAGAAATCAATATAACTATTTTTAAAATCAACAGACATATGAGGAACACTTTGTGCCCCATCTACATTAAATAATATATTATTTTCATGGCAAAACTTACCAATTAATGTAATATCTCTAACATCACCAATAACATTAGAAACATGAGCTAAACTAACAACTTTAGTCTTAGATGTTACACATTTTTTTATATTTTCTAAAGTAAGCTCATAATTTTCATTTAAAGGTACATATTTTATTACTATACCTATTTCTTTACTTAGAATTATCCAAGGAAGAATATTAGATGCATGTTCTGCTTTATTTAATAAAACTTCGTCGCCTTTATTTAAATGTTTTCTCATATAACCAAAAACAACCATATTAAGGGACATAGTAGTTCCACTTGTATAAATAACTTCCCTAGAATCACAATTAATAAACTTAGAAACTATATTTCTAACATCATCATATAACTTATTAGTAATAACAGCAGCATCATAGTCGCCTCTATGAATATTAGAAGTGTGCTTACTCATATAACTATCAACTGCATCAATAACACATTTAGGTTTCAATGTTGTTGCTCCGTTATCAAAATATACAATATCAGATTTTAGCATTGGAAAATCATCTCTATACATATTATCACCTCCACAAAATCTATATAAATATTTTATTCAGAAATTAAATATTAAATCATAGTATTTAATATACTTCTGAAGAAATCACTCTTATTTTAACATAAAAATTAACATTAGACAAAAAACAACCATAATTTTATGATTGTTTTAAAATATATTATTAAGCAACACGTCTTCCATAATATGAACTATCTTCATACTCATAATTTTCTGAACTATCATTTAATAAAACTCTAGCATCTTTAAGTAATTTTGCAAGTTCTTCTTTTCCTGCGACTTGCGGTCTTAAGTTTTTTAGTTCTCTGTCCTGTGCAGCAATTATTCTATCTTGATCTTGAACTTTACTTTCCAATAATTGACTCTTAGTTTCAAATTTAGTAATAGTATTTTCAAGACTTCTAACTTTTCCAGATAAAGCCTTTATTAAATCAGCTTGTTCTTTTGCTTTTTCAGCAATTGAATTTTTTAAAGATTCTGTTCTTTTTAATCTTTCATGATACTGAATAATTGTAACTTTTTGTTCTCTATTTTGTCTCATTAACTCAGTCATTGATTTAGCAACAGCTTCCATAATATTGTCTTGTCTTTCAGACTGAATTGCCATTGGAGGAATATCAAAATAATCATCTCTTGTATCAATTCTATCTGCTTTAACACTTGATAAATTTCCGTAATTTGAATAATCATTATCGATTAATTTATCGAATTTATTAACTTCTTTAGAATAATCTCTAATACTAGAATCACTATAAGAAGGATTACTTTCTTTGTAAATATCAGATTCTGTTTCTCTTCCTAAATCTTTGTATGTATAACCAGAATCAATTTCTTCTACCGGCTCGGCTACCACTTCTTCTAGTGCTCCATCGTCTGTAACTATTTCATCATGTTCAGCCTCTGCAATAGGTATCTCTTCTATCTCTCTTTCATCACTATTTTCAACTTCGTCAACTGGTTCTGATTGAGTTACTTCTTCTTTTTCTTCTTGTTTTTCACCTTCAACTTCTTCAATAGGAACAGTTTCTCCAATATTTAATTTAATTTCATCTTCATCTTGACTATCTAATGAATCACTATCATCTACTACTTTATCTGAATCGCTAACTTCTTCAGTTTCACTAATTTCTTCTGAAGAAACATCTTCATCATTGCTTAAATCATTTTCATTAACAGTATCAACATCGTCAATTGCAGCAACTTCTTCTTCACTATTTTCTTCTTTATTTTCAGACTCTTCATTAATATCAACTAAAGCACTATTTATTTCTTGGTCATTATTTTCTTGTGAAACACTTTCATTAACAACATCTCCAGTTGCTAAAGAAGCATCTTTAACATCATCAGTATTCTCTTCAACAGGTTTCTCGCTTTCTTCTTCAACTATTTCATTACTTTCAGAAGACTCTATTTCATCAGACTTTTCATCTGAAACAGGAGTTGTATCAAGAGAAGATAAAGAATCAAAGAAACTTGAACCATTATCTGCACTATTCATATTTTCATCATTTGATGAAACAACATCTTCTGTACTATCAGATATAGCAGTTATAGTATTTTCAACATCGTTTACTGCATCAACTGGTAACGCTGCTTCATCTTTAACTATCTCTTCTTGTGCTACTTGATTAGTATCTTGAGTTTCTGCAATTAAATCATCTGGTAAAACTGGCGGAATAACCTCATCTGTTGCTAATGGACTTGGAGTATAAACTTTACTTTGAGAAGTACTAGCATCCAAACCATTAGCAGAAGAAACCGTATCTTCGACAGTATTGTTAACAACACTATCACTAGTAGCAACATTCTCATTAACTATAGGAGCTATAGGTATTGAATCAGTTGCAACTGCTTGAACTTCCTCTGTATTATTAACCTGTGTATTGCCTAATGCATTTTCAACTGCATCAGAAGAAACATTAACACTAGTAACATCAATTGTATTATTATCACTAACAGACGTATTATTTACTTGAGTTGGCATAATAGAAAACTCTGAAATAGGCTCATCAGGATTATTTTTACTTAAATAAATTTTATTATTAATATGATCAATTGCTATAAAACTATATAATCCATCAACTAAAGGATTTGCATTTAAATCACAAATATAAGCCTCTGAAAATAAATCATTAAAAACATATCTACCTTCATTACTCATAACAGCAGATATTTTACTCTTAATAGCAGCAGGTGTAGAAACAAGTTTAGTAGCAGCAGTTGGATCATTCCTCAAACTAATTGCTTGCTTAACAGCATCACTTTCTGGTTCTACTTTTTCAACTAATAAAATTCCATCACTAATAAGTTTTACTGTCTTATTAACAAACGGAATAACTTCGTTACCACTCTCATCAACAATACCAATATGACTTGGTTTAAAAGTATTGTCAATTGCTTCAACTAACTCAGTAGATGCAATTCTATTACCATTTTTTAATGCAGTATCATCTAAAAAATAATAAATTTTTCCTGCATCAGTTGTACCATAAACAACTCTATAATCATCTCTACCCTTATACTTTACTTGCCCAACTTGTATTTTCATATGAAACACCACCTAAATATTCTACTCTAATCTAACAATAAATATAACACAAAAAAATTTTCAAAACAATATCTTTTATCTATTTATTTGCAATCAAAAAAATAATCATGTAAAATTAAATTGGTGATATAATATGAATTCTAAAAAAAGTCTAATTTATGGACAAGCACTAATATTCTTAATAATATTTGTATCTTTTGGAGTAATCATAATAAATGAGAAAGGACAATTTCTCTTTTCTAAAAAAATAAATGAAAAAATAAATACATATCTAAAAGAAAATTATACTGATTTAAATTCATCAATTAATAAAAGTGAACTAAATTATATAAATACTACATATAAAATGAAAATAACCTCTAAAAAGAACAAAAACTTATACTTTTATTTAACATATAAAAATGGGAAAATAACTGATACATATAAAGAAGATTATTTAGAAGGTAAATCATTACTAAATAATCTAAATAATAAGATGACTAAAGAAATTAATAGTAAAACTAAAGATACTTATAAAATTAACTTTATAAGTACACTAGATAATTATAACTCACAAGTACAAGATAAAATAATAAATGAAAATAATCTTTTAAATTTAAAATTTTATTACATAGAAAAAGAAATAACAATAAATAGTTTTGATAGTTATACAATAACAAATGAAATAATTAAAAATATTAATAATCTACTTAGTAACAATATAACTCCAAAGTATTATGAATTTACATTTATTAACAAAAATGATATTACTACATCATTAAAACTATCAAATATAAAGGAAGATTTCATTACAAATACAAATAACATTAATATAATTAATGAAATACTAAAAGACAATAAAGACGTAAAAAAATATACAGATATAAAATATGAATATACAAAATAAATACCAAGAATAAATCTCTTGGTATTTTTTAATAAAATAAAGTACCACCTATAATAATTGCTAATAAAATATATAAAATAATAATTATTAAATAACCATTATTTCCTTTATTTGTATTTGTACAAGGTGTAGTACTATTACTATTTTGACAAGCCATCTACTTCACCTCCCTAGATATAAGCACCTAAAATAATGATTAAAAGTATAAATAGAACAAGTATAATAGCAGAACCTGTTGACGATCCACAATTAGTCATATTCTTTCCTCCTTTTTATTGCTTTCATGATATTCTATTACAAACTTAAAAATATGTGCTTATTATTCCATATTTATTGCACTAAAATTGAATATTTGTTATTATTTATATGTATAGGAGGAATAATAAAATGAAAAAGAAAAATATGTTAATGTTTTTAAGTTTATTATTAACAATAACATTAATAACAACAGGTTGTGGAAAAGAAATAGAAATAAAAAATGGTGCTAAAGTAGCAGTATCTACTAATAATGATAAGTTCACAGCAACAGAATATTATAATGAAATTAAAAAAGATAATATTTCTAAATTAGTAAATATGATTGATAAAAGTATTTTAGAAAAGAAATATAAAACTGACAGTGAAGAAGATGAATCAGTAAAAAAACAAATTGATCAAATAAAACAATATTATGGTAGTAATGAATCTACTTATAAAAGCGTTTTACAAAGCTACTTTGGAGTAAGTTCAGAAAGTGAACTTGAAGATTCATTAAGACTAGAGTATAAAAGAAATAAAGCAGTAAAAGAATATATTAATAAAAATCTTAAAGATGATGAAATTAAAAAATATTATAATGAAAATACTTATGGTCAAGTAAAAGCAAGTCATATTTTGATAACTCCTGATGTTGACTCAAAAGCAACTGATGAAGAAAAAACAAAAGCTGAAGAAAAAGCTAAAAAGAAAGCTGAAAAAATTATTTCTGAATTAAAAGATGGAAAAGAATTTTCTAAGTTAGCAAAAAAATACTCTAAAGATTCAGCAACAGCATCTAAAGGCGGAGATTTAGGATACTTTGATTTAGATGATATGGTAGAAGAATTTAGTAATGCTGTTAAAGAACTAAAAGTAGATGAATATACTAAAGAACCAGTAAAAACAAATTATGGATATCATATAATTTTAAAAACTGGTGAAAAAGATAAACCAAAATTATCTAAAGTAAAAAAAGATATTAAAGACAAATTAACAACTGAAAAATTAGACTCTAGTTCTACAATATATTATGAAACATTAATGAATATTAGAGAAGAAAATAAAGTTAAATGGAATGATGATACTTTAAAGAAAGCATATGAAGATTACATGAAAAACTTAATGGAACAAGCAAAGAAACAAGCAGAATCATCTTCATCTAGTACATCATCTGCTTCATAATAAAAACTAAAAAGAATTCACAATTGATGAATTCTTTTTTTATTCTTCTTTGTAACTTAAACCTTTTTGATATAGACCTTGTCTAATCTTATTTTTTAATTCACTACCAGAATACTTTCTACTTAAGCGTTTATATAACTTATTATATTCTTTCTTAGCAATATCTTGGTTGACTTCAAAATCAAACTTACTAACTACACTACCAACAATTGAAGAGTCATATCCAAGTAATTTAATATCATTACAAATCTTTTGTTTTAATGCAAAACTTCCTCTACTTCTATTTGTTTTCAATCCCTTACTAATTAATTTTTCTATTTTTAACTTTTGCTCTTCCTCGCTAAATATTTCGATTTCTTCATTTATTATATTTAAATCTATTTTTTTATCAAGTAAATCTCCTCCAATCCTAAGAGGTCCCTTATTGGTAGTTAACATTTGATTATTAATATAACTTTTTGCAAACACTCTATCATTTAAATATCCTTGTTTTATAAGTTTACTAATAGCAGTATCAATATATTCTTCAGGATATTCTTTCTTTTTAAGTAATTCACTTAACTCATAAATACTTCTAAATCTATTCTTAATACTATTTAAAGCTACATAATATACATCACATTCTAAATTATATTTATTTATAGAATCAAATTCTTCTTCAAATATTTCTTTTTTTAAAAGTAACTCAAATTTTAAAATAACATCTTCATATAAAGATAAAACTCTTCCATCCTCTAGTTCTACTTTATAAAGTCCTTTAGTTCCTTTTTTATACTTAATTATTTTCATATAATCACCTATATAAATTATACCAAAAAATATAAAAAAGAGAAAATTACTTTTCTCTTTTCTTTACCTCTATAAGTCCTTCTGCAACTTCTTCAAGGGCCCTTCCAATATTCTTTTTACTCTTATACTCGGATTCAGGCTTTTGTAAATATCCTTCTCTGGAAATTTGTTTACTTCTCCTAGCAGCTATATGAACAAGTTCATATTTAGAGTCTACGATGTTAAGCAATTTATCTATAGATGGATATATCATTCGTATCACACTCCCTACTTTAAGAATAAAACTAACTAAATTAAATTACAAGTAAAGAGACATAATTAGACACTTTAATTTACAAAGAAATTTTAATTATCTAAATTGACAACATGAACCACATTGAACATTACTACATACATTTTCTTCAGAACATGTATATTGTGGACGATAAGTATGTTTATAAACATGATGATTAATTATACGAGTATGTATAGGACAAACATGTGTTTACTTCATTATGTAATACTTACTATCTTTTAATATATTTACATCTAGGATAACTTGAACATCCAATAAATTTTCCATATCTTCCATTGCGTTCAATAAGTTTACTACCACACCTAGGGCAAATCATATTCTGAGCTAACTCATTTTCATTACTAATTTTAGTACGAATATCTCGAACATGTCTCTTTCTAAGATTTCTATCTTCAATATTATTTAACAATACCTTATTTGATAATTTACTTATATCTTCATTAATAAGTAAATCATTAAAACTAACAATTTTGCTTTTTAAATAATCAAGTTGAATAACAACTGTATTACAATTAACTGCTAACTTTGCTTGATTAGAAAAACATACAATTGATATAAAATTTTTCTCATCTATTTTAAGCAAATTAGATAAAGCCTTAATATGACCATAATTCTGATGAATTGGATTTATAAAATAACTCTTATTTTTACCTAAATATTGACACCATTTATTATCAAACTCTTTTCCTTTAATTAAACCATAATAATTTTTCATTTCAATAACAAAAATACCAAATTTTGATAAAACTAAATGGTCTATTTGATGAGTACCATTGTCGTCTTTTATCATAATGTCATTTAAAACAATATATGAATCTTTAGGTAATTTAGAAAGTTCTAATTTTCCCCAAAACTCTCCCATAAATCCTCTAAACTTTGGATAATATAAATCTAATAATAATGCGAGTATCCCTACAACAAATGCAGATATTACCAATCCAGGACTACTTTTATATAAATTTATAAAACTATCAATAAAACTTTTAATAATTTCCATATAATCACCTATAAGCTAACTAAATTATACCACACAAAAAGGCATCTACACACTAGACACCTTAATAATAATTTATAAACTAAAAATACTACAACCATTCATTATACTTCTTAATATATGCTTTCTTTATAAACGAAACAACTATAAAATATAAAAGAATTAATAATACTAAGTAGAAATAGAATCCTATTGGTAATACTACAAAATGAAATGATTCAATTCTATATAATACTAAAGGGCAAATAATTGTAAGTACTAAAGAAAATATTGTTAATAAATTTAACTTTTTACTAGCATTTGATTCAATAAATGGCTTCTTAGACGTACGAACATTATAAATAATCATAAGTTCAGTAGCAAGACAAGTTACAAACCAAGCAGTTTGAAAATAAGATTGCATATTTACTGAATTATACTTAAATATAAACCAGAAAATTATAAATGAAATAACATCTATTAATGAACTAGTTATACCCATTACTTTCATAAATCTAGATATACCTTTAGTATCCCACTTCTTAGGATTCTTTAAAAATTCTTCATCTACATTATCATATGGAATACCTATTTGAGAGAAATCATAAATAAAATCTTGTAATAACATTTGTATTGGAAGTAATGGTAAAAATGGTAAAAATACACTTGCAATCATTATACTAAATACATCTCCAAAATCAGCACTCAAAGCCATCTTCATATATTTAATTATATTTCCATATACTTTTCTACCCTCAATTACTCCATCATAAATAACTCTTAAACTCTGTTTTAAAATAATTATATCACTTGCTTCTTTAGCAATTGAAGTAGCACTGTTAACTGAAATCCCAACATCAGCCTTACTAAGAGAAGGTGCATCGTTTACGCCATCACCCATATATCCAACAACATGACCAGCTTCACGATATAAGGAAACAATTCTTTCTTTTTGAAGGGGATTCATTCTAGCAAACACATCAATTTCTTCAATCTTTTTGCTTAACTCATCATCACTCATCTTATCAATATCACTACCAAGAAGAATATCATCACCATTAAGACCAACTAAATTACAAATATTCTTAGTAGCATAAGGGTTATCTCCTGTTAAAATCTTCGTTCTAACACCAATCTTAGATAAATCAGATAAAGTCTTCTTAACATCTTTCTTAGCAGGATCTAAGAATCCAACAAATCCAACAAATACCATATCTTTCTCACAAGAAGAACTAAATTTTTCTTTTCCAGGATAACTCCTCTTCTCAGCAAGAGCAATTACTTGCATTCCTTGATTAGCAAGTTCAATTGCCTTATCTTTTATTTTTCCTTTTATTTCTTTTGTAATAGGAACACTTTTTTTCTTAATAAAAGCATTTGAACAATCATTAATAATCTCCTCTAAAGCACCTTTAGTAATCATTCTATAAGAAGATTTATTTCTAACCACAACACTCTGTTTCTTTCTAGTATAATCAAATGGAATCTCATCCACCTTTTCATACTTCTCTATCTTGCTTAAAATATCATGATCTCTTCCATAAACAATAATTGCTTTATCAATTAAATTCTTAATACCAGTACTATAATAACTATTTAAAAAAGCATACTCCAAAATCTCATCATTTTCCATACCTTCTGCATCAATATATTTTTGTAGCGTAATCTTATTCTCTGTAAGAGTACCAGTTTTATCAGTACAAAGTATATCAATTGCTCCTAAGTTTTGAATAGATTCAATTTTCTTTACTAAAGTTTTCTTACTCGCAAGACTTCTACTACCTTTAGTCAAATTAACATTAAGAATCATTGGCAACATACTAGGAGTAATACCAACCGCAACACTTAAAGCAAATAGTAAAGCTTCACTAATATTTTGTTTAATAACACCATCAATTATAATAACAACTAAACATACACCTATCATATATTTAATTAGTAACTTAGAAATATTTTTAATACCTTTATCAAAATTAGTAATCTCTTCCTTTGTATTTACCTCACTTCCGACATGTCCAAGATAAGTATCAAATCCAGTAGAAATTACCACTCCACTTCCACGTCCACTAACAACAGATGTTCCCATAAGACAAATATTATCTATACTAAATATTTCTTTAGCATCACACTTGCTATTAGTAACTTTTTCAATTAAAACACTCTCTCCTGTAAAAACAGATTGATTAAGAAATAAGTCTTTAGAATCAATTACTCTTAAATCAGCTGGTATTATAGTACCTGCATTAAGTCTAATAATATCACCAACTACAACTTCATCTACCCTAACTTCTTTTTCTTCACCATTTCTAAATACATTAACTGTTGAATATATACTACTTTTTAATTTCTTATTAAATTTATAAACTGAATAATCTTGAAAAAATCTAATCAAAACACTAATAATTGCAATAACAACAATAATTAAAGAACCTAACTTGTCTCCTAAAAGAAAGTTAATTAAAGCTAGAACTAATAGAATTATAATAAATTCATCTTTAAATGACATAAAAAGAAAATATAATGGACTCTTATTATCTTCTTTAACAACAACATTCTTTCCATTCTCTAAAAGCCTACTTTTAACTTCTTTTTGATTAAGACCAGTCTCACTACTATTACATATTGAAAGTACTTCACCAACATCTTTATTAGATAAATCTAAATACTTCTTTAATATTTCATTATCTCTAGTTTTTAAATCTTTTTTAGCTTTTTTTATATCAAATAATTGAATCATATTATTACCCTCTTATCATAAAAATTATAGCACAAAAAAAGAAATGCGAATTAATTTTATTAAGTATTTACATTCCTAATATTTAAAACAATGTCAACTCTTTTATCTTCATATACATATATCTTATCAATAACTTCAAGTACTAATTCTCTAGAAATAACAAAATTGTCAAATACTTTACTAAGATAATTATCTATATCACAATAAATATCATCATTTGTATAATTACATTTAATCAATTTATTTTCATAAAAAGTTATTCTATTTAATATTTTATCTTTTAATCTTTTATACTGTGAATCATCTATTAAATTATTAATTTTATCTAAATAAATCCTATCTAAATTATCTTTTAATATTAATATTTCTTTATCAATATTTTTTTTATTAAAAACACAATCACATTTTTTTAAAGAATTTATTTTTAAAATTACTTTTTCTTTAATTTTATTAATATTTACACTATCATTTATAAGATTATATAAATTATCAATAATATTTTTTTCTAATTTATCATAATTATTAGAATGCACTGTACAGTTTTTATTCTTTCTATACCCACTACATATAATATAACACTTACCATCTTTTTTTCTTCTAGAATTAATAAGTATTCTACTATGACAATCTCCACAATAGAATAATCCATCCAATAAATGTTTTTCTATCTTATCATATCTATTCTTACTTTTAGGTAATAATTCTTGGACACGATAAAATGTATCTTTATCAATAATTGCATCATGTGTATTTTCTACAATAATAAATTTATCTCTTGAATTATATATAACTTTATTAATTTTATAATTAATTTTATTTCTTTTATTTTGTACTAAATTTCCTATATAAATTTCATTAGTTAATATATCTTTTATAGTTTTTGTATTCCATTTCTTTTTTAATTTATAATATTTATTCCAATTAAATTCATAATATTCAGATGGTGTCTTTATATCATTTTCATTTAATATTTTAGTAATACCATAAAAACTTATACCTTTAAGAAACATTTCATAAATTTCCTTTACAATAATTGCCTTTTCATTATTAATAACTAAGTGATTCTTATTTTTTACGTCTATTTCATAACCAAATGGACATCTACCACTTACCCATTTACCTTCTTTTTTCTTAGCAAGTAAACTACTTCTAATTTTCTTTGAAATATCTCTCGCATAATAGTCATTTATTATTGCTTTAAATGGTGTCATTTCATTATTAGTGTTATCTAAATAAGTATCAATATTATCAGTAATAGCAACATATCTTACACCATTAGTTGGAAAGTACTTCTCAATTAAATTACAAGTTTCAATATAATCTCTTCCAAGTCTAGACATATCTTTTGTGATAACCATATTAACTTTCTTTAATTCAATATCACTTATTAATCTCTTAAACTCAGGTCTATTAAAATTTGTACCAGAATAACCATCATCAATATAAAAATCAAATACATTTAAATTATTTTCTTTTACATATTGACTAAGTAAACTCTTTTGATTTTTTACACTCTCACTAACAATATTATCCTTATCTTCTTTTGATAATCTAATATATATTCCTACATTAAACTTCATATTTTTTCAAATATTCTCTAACAATTATTGAAGAAATAATTTCTTCTAAATCTTTTTTTTCATTAAATATTAAATTAATATTATGTTTCATTAAATCACCTAATAAAAAATATGCATAAAAAGAAAAAAAAGACTACTAATAGTCTTACATATTGAAGTAAACATGTGGTACCTCATGCACAAAAGTTCTATGAACTACCTTTTCTTGTACTCCTTCACCTATTGGTTGTTGCATAACTCCATTCATACCATTATTATTCACATTAACATCTACATTCATATCATTATTAATATAATTATTATTACCATCTACAATATTTTCCATATTCATATTTTGTAAAAATTCATTATTATACATTTTATACCTCCTAAAATATATTATGTAAACAATGAATTTAATCCACTAAAAAAGCCCATTATAGGCTTTTATAAGAAACAATATTATTATCACTACTATTAAACATTAAATTCAAATCATCAATACGTTGATTTAACAATATTTGACAAACACTATCAAAAGATATACCTAACTTTGAAAATAATGAAGAAATATTTCCACTTGTAAAATCTACTTCATATTTCTTAGCCTGTTGATAGCATTTTTTTAAAGCATCAAATGAGTCAAATATTATATAAGTATACTCTGTGCAGTCTTTATTCCAAGCATACATTTGATTAATTGATTTTATTCCACTATCTTGAACTTGCCCAATAATTATTCCAGAATCTAATATTGTTCCTTTTGAATAAACATCTAAATGATTAATTTTTTTATGAGAACTAAATTCAAGTAAACCATATTTATCAAAAGATATAGTATCTACTGAATCACCTAAATAACCATTCATATCGCAATTACCAGAATTATCATATAAATTTATTAGTGACTCTACACCATTTTTATTATCTTTTAATTCTTTACTACTAAATTCTCTTATATTCATAAATCTCCTTAAAATGGTAATTTCATGTTACCATTAGTTACTTGTTTCATCATCTTTTTCATCTGATCAAACTGTTGTAATAGTTTATTAACTTCTTGTACTGAAGTACCAGACCCAGCTGCAATTCTTGTTTTTCTACTTGCTTTAATAATTTCTGGATGTCTTCTTTCTTTTGGTGTCATTGATAAAACTATAGCTTCTACATGAGCCATTTGCTTTGGATCAACTTTAACATTATTAAGTCCCATCTTCTTTGCTCCAGGAATAAGCTTAATTAAATTTTCAAGTGGTCCTAATTTTTTTATTTGTTTCATTGTTGATAAAAAATCTTCTAAATCAAACTTTCCTTGCATCATCTTATTTGCAGTCTTTTCTGCCTCTTTTTCATCTATTGATTCAGTTGCTTTTTCGACTAAAGAAATAATATCACCCATTCCCAAAATACGTCCAGCCATACGTTCTGGATCAAAAGAATCAAGCCCATCTAGTTTTTCACTTGTACCAATAAACTTAATAGGAACATTAGTTAAATGTCTAACTGATAAAGCAACACCACCTCTAGTATCACCATCTAACTTAGTAAGAACAACACCAGTAAGTGGAAGTTTATCATTAAATCCAGTAATAACATTAATAGCATCTTGACCCATCATAGAATCTATTACTAATAATATTTCTTGAGGATTAACTTCATTCCTAATATTTTCAAGTTCATCCATTAACTCTTCGTCTACATGAAGTCTACCAGCAGTATCAATTAATACATAATCAAACTTATTCTCTTTAGCATATAAAATAGCATTCTTAGAAATCTCGACAGGATCATTTTTACCCTCATCATAAACCTCTATATTAAGTTCTTTTCCCAATTGCTTTAATTGGTCAATTGCTGCTGGACGATAAACATCACATGCTACAAGTAATGGTTTCTTACTATGTTTCTTTCTTAAAAAATTAGCAAGTTTACCGCAAGTAGTTGTTTTACCAGAACCTTGTAAACCAACAAGCATAAGAATTGCTGGATTTCCATCAGTATTTAGTGGTTTACTTTCTCCACCAAGAAGCTCTGTTAACTCATCTTTTACAATTTTTACAAATAAATCCCCTGGATTAATACTAGAAGCTACTTCTTCACCTAAAGCTTTTTCTTTAACTATATTAGTAAATTCTTTAACTACTTTATAGTTAACATCTGCTTCTAATAATGCAAGTCTAATTTCACGCATCATATCAGAAATATTATCTTCTGTAATCTTTCCATATCCTTTTATTTTATGAAGTGCATTTTGTAATCTATCACCTAATGTCTCAAACATATTATCACCCAAACTTATTATAGCAAAGAAACATAAATAGCACAAAGAAAAAATAGTGTTCACACACTATTTTAAGCAAAATCAGTTCCAGTTTCTTCTTCATCATTATCATCTAAAATTAACGATGGTGTATCAGCACTAATATTATTTGGAGTTATAACATTATTTTCACTATTAATATTAGAACCAGGTACAATAAGTGTTGGTTCCTCAGGTGCTGGTCCACTTAAATCAAGAGGAGTATTAGAAATATCATTACTTACCGGTACAGCACTATTATCTGGAATAATTTCAGGAATACTTAAACCACTTGTACTAGAACTTTGATTTATATTTAAACTATTAGAAGTATTATTCATAAAATCTAATGCTGGATTATGTTCTTCATTAGGAACAGATGTATCAATAGAACTAGGTGTTTGAACATTATTAGTTATACTTTGATTAACAAAGTCAAGAGAAGGATTATGTAGAGAATTATCTTCTACAGTACTATTATCTGAAACGCCTCCAGTTACAAATGTATTTTGACTTACCTGTGTATTTTCTACTTCAGCCTTATTTTCAACAGGACTAACAAAATCAAGAGCTGGATTGTGTTCTTCACTACTATTTCTTACTCCATCAGGAATAATAGTATTAATTGCTGATGCAGAAACTGTTGGTTCGTTCATATATGGAATAGAACTTACTGGTTGACTAACATCAGTTGGAATACTAGAACTTCCTCCACCCCAAATTCTAACAACATCACAGTTACTAGATAAAGGTGATGGATTAGGCATCTTCATCTTAACAATTAAAGGTATTTTAAAACCAAGACCAAATCCTAAACAAGTACCAGATTGCAAAGACTTTTGTTTTTCAACAATTTCATCAGTAATATTAGGAACCATCTTACGAATATATTCAACATCAACTGGATGGTTTATCTTAAATATTAAGAAATTAGTACATTGAGAAATAACTGTATCTGATATTTCAACTGGTCTTTGTGAAATAAGTCCAAGAATCACACCATACTTACGTCCTTCTTTAGCAATTCTTTCAAATATATTATAACCAAATAAAAATCTATCTCTATCATCTTGAATATATCTATGTGCTTCTTCAAGAACTATATGGAAAGGAATACTACCTCTATTTTTTAATCCCTTAGAAAAATCAAAAATAAGTCTAGAATAAATTTTTGTTAATACTTTAGCAAAATCATCATCAATATCATTTAAGTTTATATTAACTATTTGATATTTCTTACCATTATCAATTAATAAACTAGATAAGAAAGTCTCAAGCGAAACATAATCTTTTACATCAAAGTATTTAGCATTATCACCAACTATTAATGAATGAAGTCTAACTCTAATAGTGACTGCATCACCATAAGTTTGAGTGTTTCTAAGCCATCCTTCACTAATTAATGTAAAGTTTAGTGCCTTCTCTAAAGTATCTAAATCATAAAATACCCCAGCATGAGGTTCATAATTATCATATTCTTCTTTTATAAATGAAGTAACATACTCAGTAAGTAATACACTTTCAGTAAAATTACCAGAATTATCAATTAAGAAACATTCTCTAAATTTGCGTACATAACCAATTCCTTGTACAGGAGCTTCTAGATTAAACTCATCAGTAGAACAACTTCCAAGTATTGAGAAAATTTCATTTCTTTTATTTGGAGCAGTTTCATTTGTATATAAAATAGTCATTATAGCCTTAGCGATTAAATGATTCTTATAAGCATTTGAATCAACATCATTTTGACTAAATACCAAAGCAAGTTTAAGCATTCTTTCAATTATAGGTAATTGTGAATGTGAAGTACATTGCAAAAGTAATGCTAAATCATCTTTATTTAATAAGTAAATTGGAAGTCTTAACTTTTCACCTAAACCATCTACTTCATTAGTACTAATATATCTGTAATTATAATTACCATTAATACTATTTAATGTATTAAATGCATTATAATATTCACCAGAAGAATCAAAAATAAAGATATTTGCCTTATATGGATTTAATCTTTGATCATGAAACATATTTTGAAACAATCTAGTAACACCACAAGATTTACCTGAACCAGTATTACCAAATATTGCAAAGTGATTACTAAAGAAATTATTTACATCCAAGTATATTGGAAAATCATCATATAAAGGACTTACTCCAAGTTCCATAAATCCATTAGTATCAGTTCCTGTTATCATAGGAATTTCAGATCTATCAATAACTCTTATCTTAGCATCCAAATTAGGTTTACGAATAGTACCACCAACTAATCTATTGCCAACGATTTCTCCTAAAAATCTTGCTTTTACAATATCTCCCTTTAAATCATCTACTTCTCCCAAAACTTTTTTATTTTCATCTTCAAACACCAAATGTAAATTCATTAAATTAGTAGTTAATTCGGCATTTTCAAGTAATTTAATATCACAGCCATCATTACTAATATACGTAATCTTATCAAACATATTAATTCCCTCTTTCATTCTTAGTACAGATACCCTATCATAATTAAAATTATACATTTAAAAGTAATATTTTACAAGAAAAAAAGACATATTAATTATCTAATATATCTTCTATTTCATTCCTTAAATCACTTGAAATATTTTTTATTTTGTCTTTTATTTTTACATTTTTTTCTCTTAAATGAAGAATACTTTCATATTCTTCTAACTTATCAGTAACAATATGTATTTGCTTAAATATAGCATTTCTACTAACATTGTAATTTTCTGCCATCTCTGAAAAACTTAAATTATTAAAATAATAATCTTCAAAATATTCTCTTTGCTTTTCAGTTAGAAGTTTTCCATAAATATCGTATAATTCATTAAAATATATTACATCATGCATATAGAATACCCATTAAATTTACAATTCCAAAAATAATAGTAATTATACCAATAACTAAATAAACTACTGTAAATTTACCCTTTCTATAAATAATATAGTTATTAAATGACATCATTAAAAGTGTTAATCCTCCAAATATTTCAAGTAACCATAATGCTTTATTATTAAAAAAATATATTACTAATAAAACACATGTACATATAGTAAGTATTGCTTGTATATTTACATATAAAATATTATATTCATTTATTTTACTTATCTTTTTCAACTACATCATATCCTTAAATAGACCATAAATATATTTTTCTATATCAAACACTTGTAAATCGTCTTTTGTCTCTCCAAGGCCAATATATTTAACTGGTATTCCAACGCTTTCCTTTATTGCTAGTACTATTCCACCTTTAGCAGTTCCATCTAGTTTAGTAAGAACAATTCCTGTTATATTTGTTATTTCTTTAAATGCTTTAGCCTGACTAATTCCATTTTGACCAGTTGTTGCATCTACAACAAGAAGTGTTTCTGTTGCTCCTCCCTCAATTTGGTTGTCAATTACTTTATTAATTTTCTCAAGTTCTTTCATAAGATTAACTTTGTTTTGAAGTCTACCAGCAGTATCAACCAAAACAATATCGTATTCCTCTTCTTTTGATTTAACAAGGCCATCAAATACAACACTTGCAGGATCACTATTTTCTTTTCCAAAGAAACCTACACCAATTTTAGTACTCCATTCTTTTAACTGTTCAACAGCACCTGCTCTAAATGTATCTGCTCCAACTAATAACACCTTTTTTCCATCATCTTTAAATTTATTTGCAAGCTTACCAATAGTAGTAGTCTTTCCTACTCCATTTACTCCAACAAATAAAATTACAGTTGGCCCATTTTCATTAAACTTAATTTTATTACTTAATACTTCATCATTAACATAAATTATAAATAACTCATCAACTATAATTTCTTTTAATTCACTAGGATCTGTAATATTTTCATGACGAACTCTATCTCTTAATCTATCAATAAACTCCATAACTGTATTTATTCCAATATCAGCCATAATAAGTATCTCTTCTAATTCATCAAAATATTCATCAGTTATTTTACTATATTTATTTGTCAAATCCGCAAGACGAGATACAAATCCTTTTCTAGATTTAGTTAATCCTTTCTCATAAACTTTAATATTATTTTCTTCACTAATTTTCGCTGTACTATTTTCTACAACTTCTTGTTTTTCAGAACCTTTTTTATCACTGTTGTCTGTTCCATTGAACATATTTTTAATCTTATTAAAAAGTCCCATTCTATCACCTCTTAAATATTATAGCATAAACATTTATTCTTCTGAAGTACCATCTTCATTATCTGATTGATAATATTTACTATGTTTCCAAGAAAGCGAAGTAACGCAACCTCAGCACTTAATCCTTTTACAAGATTATCAACTTCTTCTGGTCTAGACGTAATAATAGTTACAACAAGTTTTACTTCAGATTTTGTTACTTCATCCTTATCCATTCTAACTAAGTCTAAGTTATGTTGTTCTATATACCTTGATAAAGTCTGACAAATACTTCCTTCTATTGCTCTAGTACATGATACTCTTAAAATACATTTTTCTTTTGATTTCTTCTTAATTTTATCCATTACAAAGAAAGAAATAAGTCTAAGTATAATATTTGAAAATAAAACTAAAAATGTTCCAACACTAGCTTCAAAAAGCATACCTGAAGATGATAAAACTCCTATTGCTGAAACACCCATAACGTCGCAGCCGTATTAAGTCCTTTGACTCTATTATTTTCTTGAATAATTATTCCTGCTCCAAGAAATCCAATACCCGAAACAATACCAGCACCCATTCTTGTAAAATCATGATTTCCACTTACTCCAAATGTAACATAATTGAACATAAATGATCCTATCGCAACAAGTACATTAGTTCTAAGACCAACTACTCCATTTCTATATTGTCTCTCACTACCTATTAAAATACTTAAAAATAAACATACCCCTATTCTAATAATAAACTCTAATTCCATAAAACTCCTCCTTCTCCTTTTTTGCGGAAGTAAATTATATCACAAAAAAATATATTTTCAAAATAAATTGAAGACATAGACAAAATAAAAAAAATATAGTATAATTTCATAGTTAGTTCTTTATAAAACTTATTAATGAAAGGAGAAATTATGAATAATAAAGAAACCAACGGAACAAAAATAGTTGTTTTAGGTGGTTTAGGAGAAGTCGGAAAAAATATGTATTGTATAATGCATAATGACGCAATTGTTATTATTGATGCCGGAGTAAGATTCCCTGATAGTGAAATTATGGGAGTCGATTACATTTTACCAGATTTTACTTTTTTAAAAGAAAATGAAGACAAAATTAAAGCTTTATTGATTACTCATGGACATGAAGACCATATAGGAGGAATTCCATTTTTACTACAAAGTATTAATATTCCTGCAGTATATGCTCCACAACATGCAAAAGAGTTAATTGCGGTAAAATTACAAGATAGAAATATAAGATATGATAATTTAATTGCTTATACTGACCAAACTAAACTTAAATTTAAAGATATAGAAATAGAATTTTTTAGAGTAACTCACTCTATTCCAGATTCACATGGAATAAGTATTACTACACCAGATGGAAGAATTGTAACAACAGGAGATTACAAATTTGATTTAACACCAATTGGACCAATGGCTGATTTATATAAAATGGCTACTCTTGGAAAAGATGGTGTAGACGTTTTAATAAGTGACTCAACAAATGCATTAAACGAAGGTTTTTCAAATAGTGAATCAGTTGTTGATGAAACATTAAATGAGATGTTTGATAAATGTAAAAATAATAGAATTATTATCGCAACATTTGCATCAAACATTTATCGTGTAAAACATATATTTGAAACATGTTTTAAGCACAATAGAAAAATATGTATTTTTGGTAGAAGTATGGAGAATAATATCAATATTTCCTTAAATACAGGTTATATTGATCATAAAGAACTACTAATATCTCCAGAAGAAGCTAACAACTTAAAACCAAATGAAGTAACTATACTTTGTACTGGAAGTCAAGGAGAACCACTTGCAGCACTATCAAGAATTTCAAATGGAACTCATAAGCAAATAAAATTAAGACCAGATGACGTTGTAATATTCTCATCATCTGCAATTCCAGGAAATGCATTAAGTATTTCTAAAACTATAAACAAACTTTACCTAAAAGGAGTTAAAGTTTATACAAACAATGTACTAGCAGATCTACATACATCAGGACATGCTAATGAAGAAGAAATAAAATTAATGTTTAGATTAATAAATCCAAAATATTTAATGCCATTCCATGGAGATTACAGAATGTTAAAGAAACAAGCAAATATTGGTATTAATTGCGGAATCCCAAAAGAAAATACATTTATATTAAAAAATGGTGATACTCTAACTTTAAAGAACCATGTATTAACAAAATCTGAAAGTAAACCAGGCGCTGATATTTATGTTGATGGAAATAGAATTGGAGAAATAGGAAGTGCTGTTATAAAAGATAGAAAAATAATGGCTAATGATGGAATACTTGTTGTAATTGTAAATGTTGATATGAAAAAACGTCAATTATTAATTACACCAAATATAACTACAAGAGGATTTATCTTAGTAAATGAAAATGAAGAATTAATTCATAAGATAGAAAATAAAGCAGAACAAACAATTACTTCTGCTCTTGCAAATCCAAAATCAACGTTCGCAACACTAAAAAATGATATAACAGAAACGCTATATCCTTATATAAACAACTTAACAGGAAGAAAACCAATTATTCTACCTGTAATATTAGATATAAAAAGAGATGAAAAATAAACTAAGTGATATTAAACATCTCTTTTTTTATATTCTAAAATATATTTGACTAGTAATCATATTTTTAAAATCAAAAAAATCAAGATTACAAAATAAAGATATTTTAAAATAAAAATATAATATTTCTTTATTATTTAATTTAAATAACTCTATATAATATTTCCAAGATAACTTTTCAAATCTCTTATCATATATTGGAAAATATAAATACATTTTTTTCATATAAATAATATTTTGATATGAATAATTATAACTATCTCCATAATAATAACTTAAATAATCAGATACCTTTTCAATTATATTTAAACATTTATTCTTATTAAAATTAATAAATTTTCCAACAAGCCAATAAAAATTTATATTGTGTTCTATATTAACACCTCCTAACTTATTATTAGGTATTTTTTTATTTACAAAGAAAAAAGAAGCTATTTTGCTTCTTCTTGTGCTCTTGTTTCACGAATTACTGTAATTTTTATTGTACCAGGATATTTTAAATTTGCCTCAATACTTTCTTTTACTTCTCTAGCAATTCTATGTGCTTCTAAATCATCTACTTCTTCTGGTTTTACAACTACACGAAGTTCTCTACCTGCTTGAAGTGCATATGTCTTTTCAACGCCCTTTATTCGATTACCAACTTCTTCAAGTTGTGACAATCTCTTAATATAATTTTCTAAACTATCATTTCTAGCACCAGGTCTACTTGCTGATAAAGCATCTGCTATAGCAACAATAGATGAAATAACACTAGTTGCTACAGTATCTCCATGATGAGATGCTATTGCATTTATAACAATATCATTTTCATGGAATTTCTTAGCAATATCGACACCTATTTCAACATGACTACCTTCAATCTCATGGTCAATTGCTTTTCCAATATCATGAAGCAATCCTGCTCTCTTAGCAAGTGTTACATTTTCACCTAACTCACCCGCAAGTAATCCAGAAAGTTCTGCAACTTCTTTAGAATGTTGAAGTGCATTTTGACCAAAACTTGTTCTAAAATGTAATTTTCCTAATATCTCAATAAGTTCAGGATCAAACTTTGTAAGACCTAATTCAAATAATGTATCTTGTCCATACTGAATTATTTGTTGTTTCATATCTTTACAAACTTTATCATAAACCTCTTCAATTCGTGTTGGATGAATTCTACCATCTTTAATTAAACTTTCAAGTGTAACTCTCGCAATCTCACGTCTAAGTGGATCAAAACTTGATAAAACTACTGCTTCCGGTGTATCATCAATGATTAAATCAATTCCAGTTACAGCCTCTATTGTTCTAATATTTCTTCCTTCACGTCCAATTAATCTACCTTTCATATCATCATTTGGTAAATCAACAACAGTTACAGTTTGATCACTTGCTATATCAGCAGCATACTTTTGCATAGATGTAACTATAAGTTCGCGAGCTTTTACATCTGCTTCAAGTCTTGCTTCATTTTCTCTTTCTCTAATATATTCAGTAATCTCTTTATTCATACCTTCTTTTACTTTACTCATAACTAGTTCACGAGCTTTGTCTTTAGTAAAACCAGATATTTTTTCTAATAATTCTAATTGTTCTTTTTTTATTTCCTCCACTTTACTTTTTTCATTTTGGATTTCTTCTTGACGTTCAGTTAACTTATCTTCACGCTCATCTAAAGCAGATTCACGTTTTTGATACATCTCATCTCGTTTATCCATATTAGCCTCACGCTGTAATAATCTATTTTCGCTTTCCTTGATTTCTTCTTTCTTTTCGCGAATTTCTTTATCTAAATCCATTTTTAATCTATGAGCTTCTTCTTTTTGCTCCAATGCTGCGTCTCTTTTCATTTTTTCTATTTCTTTTTTTGTTTTATTAACTAATTCTTCAAGCTTCTTACTAGTTAAATTTCCTCTAATTAAATTAATAATAAAAGATACAGCTAAGCCTAAAATAAGACCTACAATAATAAGTAAAACGGAGATTACTATATGATTCATATATTCCTCCATTCATAGATTAGAATTACCTAATCTAATTCTATTGTAATTTTATTTTAGAGGGATGTCAAGGAAAAGAAAAAAGGCAAGAAATTACTCCTTTCCTTTATAAAAATCACATATAACATCATAGTCACAATATTTAATCTTCTCATCTTTAATAGCCATATAATCATCTCTACCTTTGCCTAAAATGAGTACAACACTTGAAGGCGTAGCAATAGATAATGCATATTTTATAGCCTCACGCCTATCAATTATCCTAATATAATCAGTATCATTTAAAACCATTTGATTAATTATCTCATCAACATTTTCATACCTAGGATCATCCATAGTAAAAATAGCAATATCACTTTTGTCCATTATTAGTTTTCCAATATCGCGTCTTTTAGTCTTTTCACGCCCACCAGCACATCCTGTAACAACAATTATATTATCATAATCACTAAACGTATCTAAAATACATTTAATACCATTAGTAGTATGAGCATAATCTAAAACGATATCAAAATTTTGTCCAAAATCTAAAAACTCACATCTACCTTTGATAGGACTAAGTTCTTTAATTCTATTAAGTAGCAAATAATCATCTACTCCAAAGAACTTTCCAATTAAGTAAGCCATTACAACATTATATACATTATATTTTCCAACTAATGGACTATCTATTATAATAGAGTCATTAATAGTTATAATAGTATTTTTTTCATTATAAACAACATTAGTTATAACAAAATTATTGTCACTATCAAATCCAAAAGTATACATATTTTTACATTTAATATCATGTAAAATTTTGTCATCTCCATTTACAATTACAATTCCATCATCTTCTAATAAATCGAGTAATTTCATTTTACACTTCACATAATTTTCAAATGTTTTATGTACATTTAAATGATCTCCTGTAATATTTGTAAACCCAATAATTTTATATTCTAATCCTTTTACTCTGTCATGTAAAAGTGCCTCACTTGACACTTCCATCACAACTGTTGAAGAATCGTTTTTTTCAACAATTTTTAAATCTTTATATAGTTCTGAAACACATGGTGTTGTATTACTTGTGGAAAATGTTTTATCATCAACACTTAACCCATTTGTACCAATATAAGCTGAACCATCAATAAGTTTATTGACGATAGTTGCTGTTGTAGTTTTTCCATCAGTTCCTGTTATTCCTATGAAATTAAATTTATTTAGGTCTAAATCATAAAATCTTCTACATAACTCAAAAAATAAATCGTTTATATTTTCAACAACTAGATGTGGAATATTTTTATTTATTTTCCTATCGCAAATTACAAAACTGCATCCTTTTTTTATAGCATCATCAATATAATCATAATGATCAACGTTAAATCCCTTTGTTGCTACAAATAAATATCCTTTTTCAACAAGTCTTGAGTCATCAGTTATACCAGTAATTTCAATATCATAAGAACAATCAATCAAGTCTTTTATTTTTTTCATATAATCATCTCCTACAATAAATATATGTAAAAGTTCCTAGCCAAATATATCATAAAACATAAAAAAAAAGAAGACTACACCTCAGTTTTATCTGCTTTCTTTATACTTTTCTTCTTTGTAGTATCATCTTCTTTTGTCAAATCTATATCATAATATTCTCTAACTTTCTTTTCTATTTCATCACGTAATTCAAAATTATCTTTCAAAAGAAGTTTAACATTTTCTTTCCCTTGACCTAATTTTTCTGTTCCATAAGAATACCATGCACCAGTTTTCTCAACAATTCCCGCATCAACAGCTAAGTCAAGTATTTCACCTTCATGAGAAACACCTTCTCCATACATAATATCAACACTTGCAGTTTTAAAAGGCGGAGCTACTTTATTTTTTACAACTTTTATAGTAGTTCTATTACCAACTACCCCATCACCCATTTTTAATTGTTCATTTCTTCTTATATCTAATCTAATTGATGCATAAAACTTTAATGCTCTTCCACCAGGTGTTGTTTCAGGATTTCCAAACATAACACCAACTTTTTCACGTAATTGATTTATAAAAATACACGTTGTTTGTGTCTTATTAATTGTTCCAGATAATTTTCTCAACGCTTGAGACATAAGTCTTGCTTGAAGCCCGACATGTGAATCACCCATTTCACCATCAATTTCGGCTTGTGGAACAAGTGCAGCAACAGAATCAATTACAACTATACTTAAAGCCTCACTTCTTACTAAAGCCTCGCATATTTCTAAAGCTTGTTCTCCAGTATCAGGTTGTGATAAAAGTAATTCATCTATATTAACACCTAATCTCTCCGCATATACAGGATCTAGTGCGTGTTCTGCATCTATAAAAGCAGCTCTTCCACCTAATTTTTGATGTTCAGCTATAGCTTGAAGAGCAAAAGTAGTTTTACCACTTGATTCTGGACCATATATTTCAATAATTCTCCCCTTTGGATAACCACCAACACCCAACGCAATATCTAATGAAAGACATCCACTTGATACTACATCAACTTTCATATGTTTGTTATCTCCAAGTTTCATAATAGAGCCTTTTCCAAATTGTTTTTCTATATCACTTAATACTTTTTCTAAAGACTTATCCTTATCTTCTTTACTTACAGCCATTTATTTTCCTCCTCGTAAATAACTTACAAATTCATTGTATAATATATCTTTTTAAATTGCAACATATTTTCGAACAATTGTTTTATTCAAATTGCTTATATTAAATTAAATAGAAAATAAAAAATCCCTATACAAAAATAGAGATTTAATAAACTAAATTTATTTAAATTTATTTATTCTGTAATTAATCCTTTATTAAGTACAAAATATTGAATACAACTAATAACAGATAATACACAAGCAAATCCTAACAAGAAAATATCAACTCTTATATTGATGAATTCAAATGGCATATTATAGAAGAAAACTAAAACAAGACCTATCATCATGCATGCAGTTTTTAATTTTCCTGATTTAATTGCTGCAACAACACGTCCTTTACTTGCAGCTTGCATCTTAATTGCATCAACTATAATATCTCTTGTAATATAAATTACAGGAATAATTGCTGGAATAAAATTATTACAAGCAAGTATTACTAATATTGGATTTACTAAAACTTTGTCTGCAATTGCATCAAGCATTTTTCCTAAATCAGTTACTAAATTGTATTTACGAGCAAGATATCCATCTAAAAAATCAGTCAAACTTGCAATAATAAATATTATACCTGCAATAATATAAGTAAGTTCTACTTTAACTCCATTCACATCATATGTAGGAACATTAATACCTAAAAATGAATATGGAATCATAAGCATCACAATAATTACAACAGTAAGTATAAGACGTGCAATAGTAATTCTATTTGGCAAATTCATATAAAACATTCTCCTCTCTATAAGAACAAAGTTCATCTGTTCTATTAGGCATCTTATTGATATTACTTACAATTATATAAACAATAATTGCAAATACAACTATACCTATAATAACATAAAAAATTGGCCATAAATTTGCTTTTTCTTTATGTTCAATTGTATAAGGAGACTTTACTTTTTTTTCATTTTCATCTTCCTCTTTTTTCTTCTGAGCAGCTAAAATATCATCTAAAGAAATTTTTGAAGTATGTTGAAATAAAAAGTTATTAAATTCATCTATTACTTTTTCAGAATCAAGTCCTAAATATTTAGCATAAACTTTTATATCTTCTTTTAACTCATAAACATCTTTAAAAGCTCTTACATTACCACTTTCTATATTTTCTAAATGTGATGTTGAAAATTCTAAGTCTTCACAAGCTTCAGTTAAACTTACACCATTACTTATTCTTGTTCTTTTTAAATACTCTCCTAATTCTTTCATACAACACCTCATTTTATTAACAATAAATATAAATAAGCCATGTTCTGTTCCTATTTCTAGGCGACAAACATTTATCTACCATTTCTGGTCCCCAACTCCATTCATTTCTTTTGTTGGGACTCTCCTACCAATTTTGGATTTCTCACTCGCGGGGTTTACCACGTTTCACTCTTTGGTTTCCCAAAGCATCGTCACTGCGGCACTTTACGGTTTACTTCATATCAAAAAACTTAGAAATAAATTCCGCCGTTAGTAAAACTACCTTAGGTTATTTGTTCCCTAAGCACGAACACTACAAACATCTCAGTTATGTGTGAGCATGGACTTTCCTCAAGAGTATCAAGTACTCCAGCGTTTGTCTATATATTAATTGTCATTTGCTATATCTGTATCATCATTTTCAACAATACTATTACTTTTATTACTTCTTGAACCATAAACCATCTTTTCAAGTTGAGATAATCTTTTTAATATATCAACATTAGTAACTTCGCCAGTTCCTCTACTAGTAGCAACTTCCGTACTAAGTTGAGAATTACGAAGTTCTTGTTTAAGATTCATTATTTCTCCAAGCAAATCTGCTTTTTCTTTCTCTAAGTTATTAATAATTTCTAAAAATTGTTCATAGTCTCCTATAATAATATCTAAAAATTGATCAACTTCTTTTAAACGATATCCTCTAGTATCTATTTTAAAATCTTTTTCAAGGATATCTTGAGGCATAAGAGTAATTTTATTTTGATACATATTATCACCAATCCCTTATACTAATATTATTGCATTATTGCTTAGTTTTGTCAATTAATAAGCCATTCAAAGTGGCTATGTTTAAGTCTATCATACCTAACCTAGTATTATCAATCATTTTATTAATAATCTTACTAATTTCTATATAATTCATTTAATCACCAATACCATAATAATACATATAGAAAAAAAATAAACAAAAACGACAAAAGAACAAGAAAAATTACAAATAAAATTTTTCTAACTTATGGTAAATTAAAAAAGAATATAGTATAATTAGAAACAGGTGATACAATTGAACTATCCAAGCGGAATAAAAAAAAATACACAAATAAAAAATTCATTTTTAAAAAAAGAAAGTTACAAAAATAGAGGTATGACTTTAGAAAATGAATTAAATAGTTCAAATGAATATTATAGAGAAATAGATAAAGCATATATTTATAAAAAGCCTACTCCAATAAAAATAACGAAAGTAGATTATCCATCACGTGATAAAACTATTATTAAGGAAGCTTTTTTTACAATTCCATCCACAACTGACTACAATGGAATATATAAAGGAAAATATATAGATTTCGAAGCAAAAGAAACTAAAAGTACTACATCTTTTTCTCTAACAAATATTCATAAGCACCAAATTACACACCTAGAAAATATATATAACCATGGTGGAATAGCATTTTTAATTGTAAGATTTACTACATTAAATGAAACATATCTTCTTCCAGAAAAAAATTTTAAAGTATTTTTGGAAACTGAAGAAAGAAAATCAATTCCAATAGACTTTTTTAGAAATTATGGTTATCTAATAAAAGATGGTTATAGACCAAGAGTTGACTATTTAAAAATAGTTGACGAATTAATCGGAGGTATATAAAATGCAAAAAAAAGTAATAAAAAGAAAGAAAAGTCCTAATACAAGATCAAAATCAAAAAGTAAAAATACAAATAATTCAATAAAAATTGCTATTTTATTAGCAGGAGTTGCAATTATTTTGCTTACTTATATGACTCTTGGAATAGAATTAACTATTTTAATGGCAATACTTCTAGCAATTGTCTATGGAGTTTGGCATTTATTACAAAAAATTCAAAGTAAAACAAAGAAAAGAAAAGTAGTAAGTATCTTGTTAATAATTTTCTTTGGTTTTGGTATTACATGTTTAGTTGGATTTAGTGCATTTATGATATATGTAAAAGCTAAGGCTGACCCTTTATTTGATACAGCTAATCTTAATACCGTAGAACTTACAAGACTTTATGATAAGGATGGCAAAGAATTTGCAAAATTAGGTTCTGAAAAAAGAGAAAAAGTCAGTTATGAACAATTACCAGAAGTCTTAATTGATGCAATTGTTGCTACAGAAGATTCAAGATTCTTTCAACATAATGGTTTTGATGCACCAAGATTTTTAAAAGCAGCCTTAGGGCAATTAGCAGGACATTCTGGTGCAGGTGGAGCATCAACTCTATCAATGCAAGTTGTTAAAAATAGTTTTACAGACCACTTAGGTCAAAAAACTGCTGGTAAAGATGGTATTGTTCGTAAATTTGAAGATATTTATCTTGCTGTATTTAAACTAGAAAAGAAATATTCAAAAGAAGAAATTATTGAGTATTACGTTAACAACCACTTCTTAGGTGGAAACATCTATGGAGTACAAGAAGCTGCTAAAACATACTTTGGGAAAGATGTAAGTGAATTAAACTTAAGCGAAGCAGCAACTATAGCAGGAATGTTTAAATCACCTAACTACTATAGACCAAACGTTAATCCAAAAAATGCAACGGCAAGAAGACAAACAGTTTTAAACTTAATGGTAAGACATGGATATATAACAAAAGAAGAAGCAGATATTGCTGCTGCTATTCCAATGGATTCTCTTACTACTACAGATTCATCAAGTGGTATTCTAAGTCAATACCAAGGATATATTGATACTATTGCAGATGAAATTACAGACAAATATGGAATAAACCCATATACTACTCCACTACTTGTATATACCAACTTAGATAGATCAAGACAAGATGCTGTTAATTCTGTATTAAATGGAGAAAATTATAATTGGATAAATAATAAAGTACAAACTGGTGTTGCAGTTCTTGATTCAGAAACCGGTAAAATATTAGCTATTGGTAATGGTAGAAACGTAAATAATAGAAGTAATGACAATGTAGATCAATATAACTATGCAACACAAATAAAAAGACAACCTGGTTCAACAGCAAAACCATTATTTGATTATGGTCCAGGTATTGAATATAACAACTGGTCAACATATGAATTATTTGATGATGCTCCATATGGTTATTCAAATGGACGTTCAATAAAGAACTGGGATGGAAAATACTTTGGAACAATAACATTAAGGAGAGCCCTATCAACATCACGTAATATTCCAGCATTAAAAGCATTCCAAAAAGTTGATAATAAAAAGATTAGAAAATTCGTTACAAGTCTTGGAATTACACCAGAAGTATGTAATTCAGGATATAAATATGATAAAGAAAAGGATTTATGTATAAATAAAACAGATTCAAGTGATACACAAAATCCACTTACATTACATGAAGCACATTCAATTGGAGCATTTACAGGTGTATCTCCACTAGAAATGTCAGCAGCATATGCAGCATTCTCAAATGGAGGATATTATAATGAACCATACACAGTTGAAAAAATTGTATTTAGACAAACAAAGAAAGAAGTTACACATAAATCTACTAAAACACAAGTAATGTCTGATGCAACAGCATTCATGATATCAAGTGTTTTACAAGATGTTTCATTAACTGGTGGAACTCCTAAAAACGTTGCTTGTAAAACTGGTACAACAAACTTTGATGATAATACAATGAAAAATTATAGAATGCCTAACGATGCCATAAGAGATTCATGGGTTGTTGGATATTCTACTAAAACAGTAATTGGTATGTGGTATGGATATGATAGTTTCACAAAACAATCAATTGCTGATGGATATGTATTACATAATGTCCCAGCAACAATTCAAAAAGATAGACTATTCAATGCTTTAGTAAGTGCTGGGGCAATGGAATCAAACAGAGAAGAATTTAAACAACCTTCAAGCGTTGTTAAAGTTGGAGTTGCTGCAGGAAGCAATCCAGCAAAATTAGCATCTCCTGGTCAATCAGCAATTTATGAATACTTCAAAAAAGGATATGAACCAAACGAATATGATACAAGTAGTTATAAATTACCAGCACCAGGAAACTTAAAAGCAACTGAATCTGATGGAAGAGTAACGTTAAGTTGGTCATCAGTTAATCATTCTTCAATATCTGCAATTAGTGATTATGGTAAATTTGGATATAATATATATAAAGATGGTGTATTAATAGGATGGACGGATAAAACAAGTTATGCATTTACTCCAGATGGAAGTGTCTATGGTAATTATAAAATAGTCGCAACATTTAAATCTTATAGTGGTATAACAAGTGAGGCCGCAACAATAACATTAAAAGAAAGTTCAAAACCATCTCCGTCATCTGCACCTAGTGAAGACCCATCACCTTCACCATCGCCTTCACCAAGTGAAGACACAATTACACCAGTTGAATAAAATAAAAAAATCTCAAGATTAATTTCTTGGGATTTTTTATTTGTAATCTCTGCAAATATCTTTTAATTTACAATTACTACAATTAGGTTTTATAGCTTTGCAATGATATCTTCCAAATAATACAAGTTGAAGATGTCTTTTACTCCACTCTTCTTTTGGAAATTTTCGTTCAAGTTTCTTTTCCACCTTATAAACATCATCTTTCAAATAAGCCATTTTAAGACGTTTAGAAACTCTTTCAACATGTGTATCAACAGCAATAGCAGGATACCCATAAAACTCACTTAAAAACACATTAGCAGTCTTTCTACCAATTCCAGGAAGCGTAGTCAAAATATCTTTATTAGTTGGAACAACACCATTATATTCTTCAACTATAATTTTTGCTATTTCTTTAGTATATTGTGCCTTTTTTCTAAAAGATCCAAGCGGGTGAATAATATTCTCTAAATCTTTAATTTCAGCATCCTTAAGTTTTTCTAAATTTGGATACTTATTAAACATAACTGCCGTAACAGTATTAACTCTTTTATCAGTAGTTTGTGCACTCAACATTACCGCTAGTAAAAGTTCATAGTCACTATGAAAAATAAGTTCAGGTTTAGGATTAGGAAACATTTCATCAAGATAATCACCAATAATTTTAATATTATTATTCATCTTCATCAAACCAATTCCATTCAATAGTATCTAAATCTATATCACTTTCTTTATCTTTTGGAATATTTCTTTTTTTTCTATTTTCTTCAACATCTTTTATAGTCTTAATACCTTTTCTACTCCATTCATATAAAATCTTATCAATATATCTCAAATTAGATACCCCATTAAAAGTTGCTTCCTTTAAGGCCTCATTAATTAAATCTGTACTATAATTATTACTCAACCAAGACTTAATTATTTCAATCTCAATAGGACTCAAAGTTCTTCCAAATTCCTTTTCAATAGCCTCAAATATATCAGAAGTATCATTTGAAGACTCTTTACTTTCATTAACATCATCCATTATAAGCAATGAAACTTTACTATAAAAGTCATCTAACATAACAACTTCTTCCATATAACCTTTATCACTCTTAACAACTTCTACTTTAATAAAACCTTTATCAGTTAAACTACTAATAAGATTCATCACATCAATAATTTCAACATTAAAAGCCTCACTTAACTGTTCAGGGTTAAATAAAAAATTATTTCCAATATTATATAAATACATTAAAAAAACAAATTCATTTAAAGTTAATTTTAAATTCTTATAATTTTTTAATAAATAAACAGGAATACTGATATTACCATCTTTGAATATTTTTATAAGTCCATTATTCATCAAATCATCTCCATAACGAATTTATAATATCATATTTCATAAACTATTTCAAAGAAAAGACTTATCTAAACATATTAGATAAGTCAGAATTACCATCATCCATATTATTATCACTATCATCATCCGATTTATTTATATCATTATACAAATCATCAGTTAAATTATTAGTAAAATTGCTATTCATCTTAAAATTATTATTAGAACTACTATTAAATAAACTACTAGAACTACCACTATTATTATTAGTATTTTTATTTGTGTTAAAATTATCATTATTAACACTATTATTATTAAATATATTATTTAAACTATTAGCAAAGTTACTATCAGACATATTATTACTATTATTCTCATTAGATTTATTATTAAACATACTATTCATGTTATTACTAGAAAAATTATTCTGATTAAATCCATTATTAGAATTTATATCAAAACTATTGTTTTGATTATAATTATTATTTGCATTTATATTACTATTAATATCTCCTATACCAATCGAATTAGAAGAACCAATAGTTATATTAGAACTTATATTACTACTACTATTAGTAGTATTATTAGAATAACTTAAATCTAAAACACTATTTGAAGTGTCAGAGGTATAATCAGTACTTACATTATTAGAATAATTATTATACACATTTGAACCAACATTATTATTAGTATTATTAACAGATGGTTCAAAATATAATAAATCATACTTTCCTGTTATTAATTTTATAATTACAAGAATAAATGCAACTCCGCTTACTAATGATAATATTGCTGTTAATATTTCTAAGTGAAGAAATACTAATCCAAATGATAAGAAATAAAGAATCATATATATTTTAGCAATCATACTACCAAAAGCTAATTTAATAGTTATATAAACATTAGTAAAAGGTAAATAAGCAAGAACTGTCTTCTCAGCATACATTCTTTTATATAATGCATTTAATATTACTCCGTAAATTATATAAACAAATAATAAAATAAATATAAATACACCAATAAAACCAACACCAGCACCTAAAGAAAATATCAAATCATTAATGTTATCTGCAGGAGACTTTTCAGTTTTTGTAATACCATTTTTTATTTCTTCATATGTAAGTCCTTCATATTTATCATAAGCACCTACTTTACAATACTCATTATCATCTAATACACTAAAATATGCTACATCACTATAACTCTTTTCTTTAACAAAGTACTTTTTAACAATACTTAAATTAAATGGTAAAGATTCTTTTTGTCTAATAACAGCACCAGAATAATCAGTATCTAAATCCTTTTCAGAACAATAAGTTATAAATCCAATATTTTTCTGACTAGAATCAAACATTAATATATCAATACTAATAGGTATAGGCTTTGTACTTTTAGAATTATTAGTAATACTTCCAAAACTTATAACAGGATAACCATTTCTATCCTTTACTCCACTATTGAATTTCATTTCACTATAAGAAAAATTCTTAGTTTGTATACTTATCACACTATCAACAGGATATAAAGTATTCAATTCTTCAGCGTTAACATTAATAGTAAAAAAAGATACAATCACTGCAAGAAAAAAAACTATTTTATTCTTCATACATATCTTATTCATAATTACCTAAAATATAATTACAAATATCCTCCTTTTCATTCTTTAACCTTCTATATAAAATTTCTCTTTCTATATCATCATAAATTTCAGTAATAAACTTACCTGGTTCTTTATGTAATATCTTAATAATATCATCAGATGTAACATCAATATCTTTCCTACATTTTATTACTAAATTATTGTATGACTCAGTAACATTTTTTATATCATATCCCTTTATTTCAGAAGCAACACTATTAACATACAATCCGTATTTATATAAAGCCATTGGATCTAAATTATTAAGTGGAATAGCTTTACTTATATCTTTTATAAGAGATGATTCATTCTTATTAAAAGGATATTTATCAACTACATCTAAAATACTCCATACGCCAATTAAACTTGTTGTATTAGTCTCTAATATTTTTGATAAATTAGGTAATTCTAATACTTCATCAAGACCAAATTCTAATAATAATGATACTCCTAATTTTCTGTTTGAACTAGTAAATATTTTATCAAGTTCACTTTTTTTTCTATAATAACTAAGATTTCTAACTAAATTTTTAGTCTTTTTAATAGCATCAACTACTTCATCACTTAATTTAAAATCTAATATAGTTGCAAATCTTATAGCTCTAAGTATTCTTAAAGCATCATCAGAAAAACTCTTATAAGCATCATCTACCGTTCGAATCACTTTATTTTCTAAGTCTTCTCTTCCATTTAGATAGTCAACTATATCTCCATTACTATCCATACAAATAGTATTAATAACAAAGTCCCTTCTTAATAAGTCTGGATATAATTCATCTATATATTTAACTTCAGCAGGATACCTATTATCATTATATCCTATTTCTTTTCTAAAAGTCGTTATTTCAAATCTATAACCTTTTTTTTCTATAATAACAGAACCATAATCTTCGTTAGGAAGACATGAATCATTAAAAAGTTCCATTATTTGTTTAGGTGTTGCATTAGTAGTAATATCAATATCATTAGATTCAATATCTAAAAGAACATCCCTAACATATCCTCCAACAATATATGCCTTATATCCGTTATCGTTTAATTCTTTAAGTACTTTTAAAGCAACATCATACATTAAATCACCACCTAATCATATTATAACATATAAAAAATAAAAGAACCATAATAGGTCCTTTCTTTACATAACTTTAAATTAGTTTACAGCGTCTTTTAAAGCAGTTCCAGCCTTGAAAGTAACAGCCTTTCTAGCTTCAATTTTAACTGTTTCACCAGTTCTTGGATTACGTCCTTCACGTGCAGCTCTTTCAGATACAGCGAATGTTCCAAAACCAACTAGTGGTACTTTATCACCTTTAACTAAAGCTTCAGTAATAGCAGCAAATGTAGCATCGATAGCTCTTGTAGAATCAGCTTTAGTTAATCCAGTTGCAGTTGCTACTGCCTCTACTAATTCAACTTTTTTCATATATTGTATACCTCCCTATAATTTATTAAGCAATTGTTATGCTTACATATTAAAATTACCATGTTTTATAACAAAATGCAACAATTATAGATTATTTTTACTAAGTTTTTCACTAATTTCAGTAAGTAAAGATATAATATGTCCAATAGAAAAAATGACAATTGAAACAAGTAATCCTATAAACCAAATAACTACCATTAATGAAAAATTAAATTCATTAACTAAACAAGTATCAGAAAAATAATAAGAAGAAGCCTTACAAGTAGAAAATAAATTACCAAATATAATTCCTAAAAAGAAGAAAACTACAAATAATCCTATAGAAAATATTTGATATAAATTAAGTTTCTTACCAGAAAATTCTTTTTTTATTGACTTAATCTTAGGAAAATCACTTTTTGTTTTTGATATTTCTTCAAATAAATCCATTATTCATTATCTCCTTTCGTACCTGTATTTTTCTTTTTATTCTTTTTATTAGCATAATGATTCTTAGGATGATTATCTTTTTTCGTAGCAGTTACTTTATTATCAACTTTGCTTTCTTTTTTGTTACTAATTTCACTTCTCTCATTAACTACTTTATCTTTAATATTTTTAACTTCACGAGTAGTATCGTTAATTACTTTATCAACTTTTTCATCTATTTTATTTTCTTTTATAAATTTAGTTGTTTCTTCTTTTACCTTTTTAGATGTATCGTTAACACTCTTTTTAACATCATCTATTTTTTTATCAATTTCATTTTCTTCAACAAATTTATTTAATTCATCTTTTAAATCACGAGTAGCTTCACTAACTTTATCTATCGTATTGCTAATCTTTTCATCAATATGATAACCATCAATTACATTAACTACTTTTTCAGTAGCATTATCAAGTGTTTCTTTAATATTTTCCTTTATCTCATCAAAATTACCTTTATTATTAATATTAATCTTCTTTGTATCTAAATACTCTCTGTATAAAAATATGTATCTTCCAACTAATCCAATATAAATAAAATCAAGGATTGATAAAACCACTCCACTAACTTCTACTGCAGAAATTAAACTAACACATAAACTAAATACACCAAGAACAATTATCGTATAAAAATACCATTCATTTGTTAACTCATTAAATGGAGAATTACCAAGCTTATATTCTTTCCAATATGATGTATCTCTAAACATTGTATGAAAAAAATAAATGACTATAGTAAAATTAGTAATAAAATCAAGTACAGTATTTAACGAAAAAGACTGAAATATCGTAAGACATGATGTCACTGTAGAAATTATGTATATAAATAGTAAAAATAAATTCATATAATTAAAATATTTTTTACCAAAATTAATCTTTAAACTAAAAAAATATACTAAAACGAGTAAATATATCGTATTATGATTAATTACACTACTAAATAGTGCTAAAGTATTATCTCCATTAACAGCAAAAGACTGACTAGAAATAACAATTAAAGCAATAACTATTATAATTAAATTTGTAATAAAATTTCCACTATCATACCATTTAATATCTTTTTTACTTTTACTCATATAATCACCTTCATCTAAATTATAGCATTATTTAAATTCAATTAAAATGAGAAAAATCTTTTTTCTTTTAAACTTTGTAAAGTTATGCTATAATATTCTCGAATTGGAGGGAATAATCTATGAAGTTACCTACAGTAGCCTTAGTTGGTAGACCAAACGTTGGTAAGAGTACTCTATTTAATAAAATTGTTGGTAAACAAGTATCAATAATTGAAGATTTACCTGGAGTTACTAGAGATAGAATTTATCAAGAAGCAACTTATAATAAAAAGAAATTTTATTTGATTGATACCGGTGGTATTGATGCAACTAAAATGGATTTTAATACTGAAATAAAAATGCAAGCAGAAATAGCAATCAATGAAGCAGACGTTGTTGTTTTTATAGTAGATGGAAAAGAAGGAATAACAACTAATGATTTAATAGTTAGAGACTTACTTAGAAAAACCGATAAAAAAGTAATTGTTGCTATTAATAAAATTGATGTAAAAGATGCTCAAAATAATATTTATGATTTCTATGAATTAGGTTTCGATACTTGTATTCCTATTAGTAGTATTCATAATACTGGTTTTATTGAGTTAATGGATACCGTAACAATGAATTTTAAGGAAGTTGAAGAAAAAGAAGATACAAGAATTAAATTTTCATTTATTGGAAGACCAAATGTTGGTAAAAGTTCATTAATGAATGCTATGCTTAACGAAGAAAGAGTTGTTGTTTCAAATATTGCTGGTACAACACGTGATTCAATTGATTCTATATTAAAGTATAATAATGAAGAATTTGTTATGATTGATACTGCTGGTATGAGAAAAAAAGGTAAAGTATTTGAGTCAGTTGAAAAATATTCATTATTTAGATCAATGAAAGCAATAGACAGATCAGATATATGCGTTGTAGTAATTAATGCTGAAGAAGGCATTAAAGAACATGACAAACATATAGCAGGATATGCAATAGATAGAGGAAAAGGTTTAATATTTGCCGTTAATAAATGGGACACAGTTAAAGATACAACTATTCAAGAATATGAAAAATTAATGCGAGCAGAATTTCAATTCGCACCATATGCTCCTATTGTATTTATATCTGCACTTACTAAAAAAAGAATTCATACATTAATGCCAGAAATAGTAAAAGTAAAAGAAAATATTAAAAGAGAAGTAAAAACAAGTCTCTTAAATGAAGTAATACAAGATGCATATCAATTAAATTTACCACCATCATATAAAGGTAAAAGATTAAAAATATATTTCACATCACAAACAGGAATTGAACCACCTAAATTTACATTTAGAGTAAATAATAAAGGTCTAGTACATTTCTCATATGAAAGATATCTTGAAAATAAAATAAGAGAAAACTTTGATTTTACAGGTACACCTATTACATTACAATTTAAAAATAGAAATGGTGAAGATTTATGATAATTGGAAATAATAACTTTAATAACAATAATTTCACAAATAAATTTAATAGAATAAAAAAAGAAGGCGAAAGAAATAAAGAAAGATTAAATCCTACATTAGTTGATAAAAAAGCTTTTAATTATAGTAATACAAAAAGCAAACAACAAATGGCAGATAAATCTTTCGCTATGTTACAAGATAGATACAACAATGGATTAATTTCATTAGAAGAATTTACAAGGAAATGTAATAATCTAGAAAAACAAAGAAGAAATTAAAATAAACCTCTTACATATAATTATGTAGGAGGTTTTATGTTTAAAGATAATTTATTTAATAAAATAGAAAAAAAGACTAATGTAAATAAAGAAACAATTCTAAATCTAGCAAATAAGTTACAAAGAAATAATATGAAAGATGAAAATACTATACGTGAAGTAATACATGATTTATGCAAAATAACTAATAAAGAAATATCAAAAGAAAAAGAAGATAAAATAATTAGTGCTATTATAAATGACAAAGTTCCAAAAAACGTAGACAAAATGTTTTAAAAAGGCTATTTATTTAGCCTTTTTTGTTATATAATGAATATATTAAGAATAGTAAGGAGTATATATTATGGAAAAAGAAAAAACATTTAATTATTATTATGATGAAGAAAAAAACATCATATATATACCAAGAAATATTCTTGAACTTTCAAGAAAAAACAATATTGTAATAGAAGGAACACCAAAAATTATAGATGATGGTAATTATTATTCTATTCATTATAAAGATTTAAAGAAATTAGAAAAAGTTGCTAATATCAAGGGTAAAAAAATAGTATTTAATAAAAAAGAAAAAGAAAAAAATATTGTTATAGTATATAGACTAGTTGATAGTGATGAATTATATACAGCAGAAGATTTTGGAAATAGTGATAAAAAAATAAGAATAGTAATGAATAAAATTTGCTACAAAACAACTATAGAAGAACTAGAATCAATTAGAAATAAAAAATTTATTATTGTAACTGTATATCAAACTGGAATAGTAGCTGAAAAAGAAAATGAGCCAAGCGAAATCATTATATGTAATTTAAATGATTTATTATTTGTAAAAGAAAGTGATTTAAATAAAATATCTATAAACACTAAAGGTAGAAAAAAAATAAGAGTAGATGAAACTATATATGTAGAAACAATTGAGGAAGAAGTACATAAACTAAAAGAATTAACTCATAGTAATATTACTATTAAAGATATAGTAAAAAAAGAAAATACTTCTGGTAAAAGGCTTTAAATGTTTTGTCCAAAATGTCATACAGAATTAGATGACGATAAAAAGTTCTGTACTAGATGCGGAACAAATCTACAAGTAAAAAAATCTAAATATACTCAATTTTCTACAATGAGAACATTCAAAAGAATGGCAGAATTAGACTATAGTAAAAATAAAAAAGATAACGAAGAAATACAAGAATTAGACAATACTGATCATAATGATACTCATAATGAACAATATAATTATAATAAAAAATACAGTAAAATAATAAAAGACAATAATGACTCACATGATATTCAATATAATTATAGTAAAGAATATAGTAAAACAAATGATTATGAAGAAGATCATAATGAACAATATCGTTATAGTGAAGAATATAGTAAAACTAATAATATCCAAGTAACATCAGATGAAGATTATATAGAAAGTTATGTCGGAAAATATTATAAATACATCAAGAGTCAAACTATCTCAATATATTCCCTACTATTTGGAGAATATTACTTACTATATAGAAAAATGTATACTGAAGGCATTATTATAATAGTATTAAATATAATAATTGCTTGTTTTAATGTAGAAGTAGCATCACTACTAACAATAATAGTAAGACTATTCCTAGCTTTCAAATTTAAAGATATTTACCTAAATAAAGTTGAGAAAAAAGTTAATGAAAGAAAAATAATTAATAGTGATAAACAATCAACTGAATTAATAAATATAATTAGTAAAAATGGAGGTACTCTAGATTTAGGTTTTCTAATATTTATCGCAATATTTATAAGTTTATTTACAGCAGCAATTTATGATGTAAGTATTGAAGAAAATAATAAATCAACTTCAAACAACCAAACAGAAGAAAAAGATACAACAACATTCAATAGTAACAATAATAATATAGATAGTAATGATACAAATATTTTTAAAGATATTATTGTAGAACTACCAAGTAGTTATAAAGAAAAAGCAATTATAAATAAAGAAAGAAAAATATTATCTATAATGGTTGAAAGTAATAAAAACTCTATGTGTACACTAGCAATTTCAGAAATAAATGATAATTACAATAATGAAAAAGAGTACTTAAATGATATTATTTCATTAGAAAAAGATAGAATTACTTATAATGAAATGTCTAACTATAACATTAATAATATTAATTGGTATAGATTAAAAGGAAAAAGTAATAACTATATGCGAGAAGAAAGATCGGTTATAAAAAATAATACAAGTTTATATCAAGTATTATTTAGAAGCGAATCATCAACAGAAGATACTTGCCAAAAATATAAATCTGATATCTACAATAATATATACTTAAAGAACAATTAAAGTTCTTTTTTTATTTTTAAAGATAAATTATAAACTCTTTCTATTCCAAAACCTATTATTAAAAACATAAGTATATTTAAAATATAAGCATATCTTGGAGAAATTTCTATAAACATATAAACACCAAAGTATAATCCAAGAATAATCTTAATCAATAAAGTCTTATCTACTCCACTACTCTTTTTAAATTTCTTAGGAAATAAACTAATTATAAATAATATATAACTAAAATTAAGTACACCCTGATTAAATAAATACATAAAACTTAATATCTTATTATTTATATTATTAGTTATTTGAATATCATAATTAGTCTGAGTCCATAATATAACTTCTTTTTTTAGAAACAAAACAGGAAACTTAATATAATCATTTTTTATTCTATCAACAAGTAATTTATGAGTATCATTTCCATTAAAATATTCGTTTTGATCTTCTTCATTATATATTCCATTATATTTATCATTAAGTCCACAATAAAACTTCCACTCTGGAGAATTATTCTTTAAATAAATATTATAATTATAGTGAATTAAAAAATTAAAAATAAAATTAAAACTAAAATAACAAACAACCAAAATTAAAGAATAAGAAAAATACTTAAACATATTCTTCTTATTACTTAAGCAAATATTATAAATAATAATCCCCATAACACTGATAATAGCTTCTGTCCTAAAAATATTAGAAATACTAAGTAATAATCCAATAAGTATAAATAATTTATAATTATAT
>ULLK01018422.1_pt1 | contig 53849 bp, 58 predicted proteins | sample 1951411 | NCBI WGS metagenome assembly ULLK01 (sample SAMEA4835526, study PRJEB28245) | human gut metagenome | biome: gut microbiome; material: fecal sample | place: Denmark | collected 2008 | reverse complement strand
GTTGACAAAACTTAGATAGTCAATTTATCGAATAGATCAACAAAAAGTTGGTCTTTTTTTATATTTTAAAAAAGGAGGAATAATAATGGGATATAGATCTGATGTTAGAATTATGATTTCAAAAAAAGGTTATAATGAATTAAAAAAATATACAGATAATTATTTATTTGAAAAGAATTGGGGATATGGGAACTTATTAAACAATTTTGATATAAGAGCTGTTAATAGTGATTCAGTATATTTAGGATGGAATGATATAAAATGGTATGATTATGAAGATTATGAAGATGTTAATGCAATTGTTTATGGATTAAAATATTTAGAAGAAAATGATTATTCATATAGATTTGCACGTTTAGGCGAAGATTATGATGACTATGAAGAAAAATATTATGATAGCGATTCTGAAAAAAAAATCATTTAGAATTTCCATCTGTTTTAAGAAAATTTGAAGATGAATATATAATGGATTTAATGAAAGTAAACGATAATTTGGAGAAATAATATGATGTATTCTGATGAATTAAATATTTATGAAAGAAATATTTCAGATTCCTATGGGGAATGTATAACAAATTATGATAGTGGATTTATATGTGATGTATTTTCGGACATTGCTGATTCAAATGTTGATATTTATTTTTCTGATTTATTTGATTGGGCTAAAAATAATACATGGTATATAGATGAAGTACAAAAAGAATATGGTGTATGTGGTGGAATAGTACAACAAATTAAAATAGCACAAGGTAATTATAATGAAGAAAAATTATATGAAGTACAAGATGACATTTTAAAATATTATGCATATAACTATTTAAGAAATAATGAAATTGATTTAAGTGAGGAAAAACTATTAGATTTAGAAAATTACATTGAACATTTAAGTTGTAATGATAGATTAGATTCGATAAATGATTATTGTAGAGATTTAATAAAAGAAGAAATTAAAATGTAGGAGATTATTATGCCAATAACTTATATAATTATATTAATAATAATAGCAATATTTCTATTATTTTTTTTGTATATAGAACCAATGTTAGCTAAAAATAGAATTAAAAATAATAATGAACATGGTAGTGCAAGATTTGCTAATTTTAAAGAAATAAAAAGAGATTTTAAAAAGGAATCAATATCAAATATTAATAAAGCAGGTTTTCCAATATGGTATAGTAAAGATTATAAAACAATATGGTTTGATAGAGAAACACCTCATTATGTTTATCTTGGTTCTACTGGCTCAGGAAAATCTGTAACTGCAGTTATACCAACTTGTTCTTTTATTGCAAATGCAAAAGAAGAAAGAAGTGTTTTTATAACGGATCCAAAAGGTGAAATATTTAATAAAACAAGTAAAATGTTTAAAGATAAAGGTTATAAAATTATAACGATTGATTTTAGACATCCAGAATTATCTAATAAGTTTAATATATTACAACCGATAATAAATGAATATAAACAATATATAAAATATGATAATGATAAGACAAATTTAGAAAAGAAAATAGATGAATTAAATAACTTAAATATTGAGTTAAAAAATAAAATCAATATACCTAGAACAAGAAAAACAAAAAAAGAATCATATAATAATGAAATTGAAAAAAATAATAATTTAATTGATGAATATAAAAATAAAATGTTTAATTTAAATAATTTAGCCTTATCGCATTATGCTGAAACAAATAGATTAATTACTTCATTATCACAAATGATAACTCAGGAAAAAGTTCAACAAAAAGATCCATTTTGGAATAATTCTGCAAGACAATTATTAGAAGGATTAATCGGTTTCTTTTTAGAAGAATTTAAATTAGGAAATATAAAAGAAGAGCAAATTACAATGACTAGTATAAGAAAATTTTAAAATAGTTCAATGGGTGATGAAAATTCGAAAAAATTTAAAAGTTATATTGAAACTAAACCATATGGAACAAAATCTAAAGATAGTTTAACATCAATATTAAGTGCTTCAGAAAATACTTTAAAATCTATTACTGCAGTTTTTGGAGAGAAAATGGCATTATTCGATGACATAAATGTTGCTAATGTTACAAGTGAAAGTAATTTTGAATTTGATTGCTTAGGAAAAGAAAAAACAGCATTATATGTAATAGTTCCTGATGAAGATAAAACTTATTTTACTTTAGTAACAATAATCGTAGGTTTGCTATACAAAGAATTAGTAAAACTTGCTAATTCAAGAAAAGAAAAAAGATTAAAAGTACAAATTGATTGGTTGTTGGATGAATTTGCAAACTGTCCACCACTTGCTGATATAGAAGCAATGGTATCAGTTGCTAGATCAAGAGGTATGAGATTTCAATTTTTTATTCAATCTTTTGCTCAATTAGATAATGTATATGGAAAAGATGTAGCACAAATTATTTTAGATAACTGTGGCTTGGTATATCTAAAAACAAATACTCAAGAAACAGCTGAAGCAATTTCAAAAAGATTAGGTAAAAAAACAATTGAATCAAGTAGCATAAGTCAATCTATTAGTTTAATGGACTATAATGGAAATAAATCTACTTCATTAATGGCAAGAGATTTGTTAACACCAGATGAAGTTAAACAACTTCATTATAAAACAATTATTTTTCCTATTACAGGATATCCTATATTTAGAGATACTGTAATGTATAATAAATTTAGTTGTTATAAAGATGGAGAAATTGAAAGGGAAAAACATAATCTAAAAGATTTAACCAATACTTATTTTACTGTGGAAGATATTAAATATGAATATAAAACTAGTAGGGGAAGAATGAGAGATAGAAACAGACAAAATGATGAAAATGAAGAATTTTTTAAAGAATTAGCTGAAATGCAAAAAATAAAATTTGAATCATTTATTAAAATACTAGATGAATTATTTTCTAAAAATGTTTATGAACTTGAATATAAAAGTATAAATAATCAATTATATATTGAAATCAAATTTACTGATGTTCCTAATGGAAAATTAATGACATTAAAAGGAAAAATACCTAAAGATAAATATGTAGTATATTTAGATTTACAAAATAAAAAATTAGAAGTTCATTCTAAAATGTTATAAGAGGTTATCCACAAAATTTGGATAACCTTAATTTTTTTATGTAATAAATTTAGTATCAAATAAATAGAATTAAAAGGGAGGAAAACATGACTGGAATTAAAGAAAGTGAATTTATAACAAGAATTCAATTAGGAATAATTAAAGAACTATATAAAAATAAAAAAATATCAGACGCAAAGTACAGTTATGTATTTAATAAATATAATAAAAAATTAGAATCTTTTAATAAAACAAAAATAGATGAAGCAATAGGAATAGATATAATGATATAAGAATAGGGGTAAGATATGAAAAATAATTTAATGATTTTGAAATTTAGCAAATTTGTGCTACCATCTTATTAGGAGGTATATTGTATGGAAATTTTAACCATGAGAAATATGCTTAGCTCAGGTAGAAGTATTTACGATATGCCCCTAAAAGTAACTTATTATGCAAGAGTTTCGACAGAAAGAGAGGAACAATTAAATTCTTTAGATAGTCAAGTTATGTATTTTGAAAATCTTATTAAAGAACAAACTAATTGGACATATATACCAGGATATGTTGATGAAGGTATATCTGGTGCGTCTGTTAATAAAAGAGATAGTTTTTTAAGGATGATTAGAGATGCAAAATTTGGAAAATTTGATTTAATCTTGACTAAAGAAGTATCGAGATTTGCAAGAAACACATTAGATAGTATTCAATATACTAGAGATTTACTTAACTATGGAGTTTGTGTTTATTTCTTAAGCGATAACATTAATACATGTGATCCAGATGCCGAATTAAGACTTACAATTATGTCTAGTTTAGCACAAGAAGAAATAAGAAAATTATCTGATAGAGTTAGATTTGGTTATCAAAGAAGTATAGAAAAAGGTGTTGTTGCAGGAAGTAATAATATCTTAGGATATAAGAAAGATAATGGAAAACTTGTTATTGATGAAGAGCAAGCTGAAATAGTTAGAAAAATATTTGAATTATATGTTTATGAGGGTGTAGGAACAACAAAATTAAGTTTTGATTTGTATAATAAATATGGATATACAAATGCAAAAGGTAAACCTATACATCCTGCTAATATAAGAGATATTATAAGAAATCCAAAATATAAAGGATACTATTGTGCTAATAAAGGTGTTACATTAGATTTTAGAACTAAAAAAAGAAAAGTATTAAAATCTGATAATTGGGTAATGTATGAGGATCACGAGAATGTACCACTAATAGTTAGCGAAGAATTATGGGATGAAGCAAACAGAATATTAAAATCAAGAGGACAAAAACATTCTAATCCAGATAAATCAGTCTATGTTCAAAGATTTCCACTAACAAAAAAATTAGTATGCTTTCATGATAATTGTACATATACAAGAGGAAATTGGAAAACAAAAGAAGGAAAAAGGCAATTTTGGGGTTGTACTTGCTATAGAGAAACAGGAAAACCAAAATCTGAGTGTTGCAATTCTCAATTATTGTATGAAGAAGAACTTGCAAAAGCTTTTAAACCAATAATAAGAGATTTAGTAAAAAATAAACAATTATTATTTGATGATATTTCAAAGTCATTAAGTGAGGCAAAAGGTAAAACAGATTATTCAAATGATAAGAAAAAAATATTAAATCAAATTAAAGACATTGAAAAACAAAAAGATAATTTATTTGATATGCGAAGTAGAGATGAAATTAGTGCAGAAGAATTTGCTGATTATAGAAATAAATATAACAGTAAAATTGAAGGACTAAAAAATGCATATGACGAAATTACAAAAAGGGAAATAGTTGTTAGTAATTCAAGTAATTCTTCGGAAGAATTATTTGATAAACTAAATAAAATAATCGAAATTAATGACGATTCAGTTTTATCTTTAGTATCTACTATATTTGAAAAGATAATTGTTGAAACAGTAGAGGATAGTGCAGGTGCAAAAAAAACTATACTACATTGCCAATTTGACATTGGTGACGAAGATAGGAAAAACCTAGCACTATCCCAATTATTTCCGATTTTGAGGAGTGACGCGAGGATTTGTAGCTCCAACAGGTAAAAATTTGGTTTGTATACCAGCTTTTCAAGATATAGCAATTGATGGTGAAGAAAGAACAGCAATTAAACTTATTATTGAGTCTAAATAAAATAATAATTATAAATTAAATATTACTTCTAATTTGAAGTAATATTTTTTTCTTATTAATGTAAATTTTCTATTTTGAATAATCTAGTAAAAATGATAAACTATATATATAGTAAAATACATAGTAGAGATGATGATATGAAGAAAAAATATTATTTATAGGAATTATTTTAATTTCAATTTTTAGTTTATACAACGTAAGTGTTGTGAGTGTTAAAGCAGACTCTGGATTTGATACTGATTATGATTCATCAGGAAGTGGAGGTTCTTCGTCTGGTTCTTGGAGTGGAAGTGATAGTAGTGGAGGTGATTTTAGTAGTTCTCCAATTTTAGATACTATCTTTATTGTTACTCTTATAATATTTTTTACTATGAAACATTTTTCTCCAAAAGATAATACACTTAGTAATAGTAAATTTATTAAAAAAATCGATCAAATGAATTTAGATGCTGTACCACTTAATGAAATTAATAAATATATTAAAAACTTTAATTCTGTTAAATTTATGAAGGAAAGATATAGAGATTTTATAGATATTCAAAATGCTTTGATGGATTTTGATTATGAAAAGTTAAGAAGTTTATTAACAGATGAGTTATATAATCGATATGTAATGCAACTTGATACATTAAAAGTTAAAAATGAATGTAATAAGATGAGTGATTTTACTTATCATCATGGTACGATAACTGGTATTATGAAAGAGAATGATCAAATAATTATTACTATAAATCTGTTTGTTTCTTTTTATGATTATATTGATAGAGATGGAGTAGTAGTACGTGGTAATTCAACAAGAAAAGTGAAGATGATATATGAAATGACTTATATAAGTGAAATTAATAATAATATTGATAAATGTCCGCATTGTGGAGCAAGTATTACAAATAATGCTTCACAAAGATGTGAATATTGTGGATGTGTAATTACAAATATTTCTGATAAATGGGTATTAAGTAAGAAAGAAGCAATTGCTCAAGAATATGAAAGGTAGAAACATATATGAAAATAGATGAATTGATTAAAAAAGATAAAACTTTTACAGAAGCAAATTTATTGGCTAAAGTTGATAATATATTTATTATGCTTTTAAGTTCTATTATGGTAGGTAATTTAGATAGGGTAAAACACAAGTTAAGTAATAGTTTATTTAATGAATATAATTTATTCTTAAATAGACTTAAAGAAAATAATGAAATACAAATATTTGATGAATTAAATGTAAAATCATCTGAAATAATTGATATAGAAGAAGATACTGATAAATATGTAGTTAAAATTAGACTTGTTGCACGATATATGAAGTATAAGATTAATAGTAATACTCGTAAATATAAGAGTGGTAATGATACTAGCAGAGTGGAAGAAAAATATATTTTGGTTATGACAAAATCTAAAAATGCAGTTGATGAAGATATTATTAAAGTTTGTCCTGGATGCGGAGCTAGTATTGATGTAAATAATTCTGGCATATGCTCTTATTGTGGAACTGTTTATAATACAAAAGACTATGATTGGATTTTAGAGAAGATTATTGAGGATATAGATTAATATGAAAAAGAAGTATATTGTAGTAATTTTATTGTTAATTTCTTTATGCACTTTTAATATTGTGTGTGTTAAAGCAGATTCTGGATTTGATTTTGACTATGGTTCATCTAGTGGTTCATCTCATAGTAGTAGTTCAAGTAGTCATAGTTCAAGTAGTCATAGTTCAAGTGGTAGTTCTAGTAAGCATGAAAATACTTCCTATGAAAGTACGGATTCTAAAGATGACAAAATTGGGATGATATTTGAGTTTTCTACATTTATTATTCTTATTCTTTTGTTAGTAGCTTTAAAGTTTTCTAGAACTGGTGAAAAACTAAATAGAGTTAACTTAGATAAATCAAAAGAGTTAAAGAATAGAGATATTTTAAAATATATGGATTTTTTTGATAAAGATGATTTTGTAAAAGAAAGATATAGAGATTATATAGAAATTCAAAATGCATGGATGAGTTTTGATTATGAAAAAATAAGAAGTCTTGTTACTGATGAATTATATAATCAATATAAAATGCAGCTTGATACATTGAAAGTAAAAAATGAATATAATAAAATGAGTGATTTTACATTTTATAATTGTATAATTACTGATATATATGAAGAAAATAGTCAAACAGCTATTACAATTGAATTATTAGTGTCATTTTATGATTGGATTGAATGTAATAAAGAAGTAATTCGTGGTAGCTCAAAAGAAAAAATAAAAGTTCGATATAAAATGACATTTGTGTCTTTTAAGAATAATAATTGTTTAAAATGTCCAAATTGTGGTTCTGAAATTTCAAATTTATCTACTAATAAGTGTGAATATTGTGGAAGTATTATTGTGCATAAAACAGATAAATGGTTATTAAGTAAAAAAGAAATAATAGAACAGGGATTTGATATTTAAGTTAGTATTTTTATATTAACTTTTCTTTACTAAAATTTTTATGTGCTTTATAATTAAGTGTAGATAGGAGGATTTTTAATGAATGATAATAGTTACACAATCTTTTGTTCTAGATGTGGAGCTGAAATGAAAAGTAGTGCAAGATATTGTATGAAGTGTGGTAATTTAAATCCTGATCATCCAGAAAATAAGAGTATGGAGAAATTTATGCCAAAGTCTCAAGGTTATTTTGTTGGTTCTGGAAAGTCAATAGTTGGTACATTAGACCCTAATAGTGGACTTATACTTAGTGTTGCGAATAATACTGGTAGTTCAAAAATGTGTTTTTTACTTACATTTGGTATATATTTTATTATAGTTTTTTTAATTGGATTATCTACAATTTTAGGTCTTAGTAATATTTATGATATTATTTATACTAATTTAGCTGTAACCTTTCTAATTATTTCATTAATTTTTATATTTATATATTCGAGTGAAAGAATGTATATGAAAATGAATAAACCTTGGTGGGCGGCATTAGTACCTTTTTATAATTATTTTGTTTTGTCTGATGTAATTTTCAATAATATGTTTTTAGGTTTTCTTATATTTGTTCCTATAGTTGGAAGTATATATATGCTTATTTTATACTATAAACTTGGGAAAGCATTTAATAAAAATGGTATTTTAACAGCTCTTTTCCCTTTAATTATGTTACCGATTATAGGATTTGGAGATTCCTTATATAATAATAGAAGTTATATAAAAAATGATTCTAAAAATTCTCTTGAAAAAGATTATAAGTTTAAGAAGATTTCATTTTCATTTGCATTTTTTTTAATAATTATTAGTATTATTAATATTTGTTATGTTAACTTAGGTGATTTAATAAAACTTGTTTCTTCTAGTGGAGATTGGTATTACTATTATGCTGGTAATAAAATGTATAAAGAAGTAAAGAAACAGATGGAAGATGGCACTTATGAAATTACTTGTGATAATGTTGTATATAAAAGGGAAGATGGTACAATATATTTTTATTACTTAGATGTAGGTGATGAATACAATTTAATGTTTTCTGTTACAAGAGAACCAATAGAAGGATATGTTAAAGTCGTTTCTTTATATGGTGAAAGAAAGTATTATGTTTCAGTAACTGATGGTAAAAGAGGAATAAAAGAAATAGATGCTGATCAATTAAAAGTATCTAGTGCTAGTAATTTTAAGAAGTTAGATGAGACTTATATAAATTCTAAAAAATGTGAATTAGAGTAATTTTTATATATATGAGGTTTATTATGAAGAAAAATGCTAGTAAAGTTATTTTGTTTTTAGTGGGTATAATTATAATAATATTAATTGGTTTAGGTGTTTTGATTACTAATAATATAATAGTAATTAATAATGATAATACTAAAGTTGTTAATAATGAAAAAATAAAAGAAATTGTTGATGATGAAACTAGTAGTGATACTAGTAGTAATAAAGATGCAAATAATGAAAATTTTGAACTTAAGAAATTTACTTTTGAAACAGCATATGGAAAAGAAACAATTGAAGCTGAAGAGGCTCTAGCAGGGCAAGGTAGCGCTGGAGCAAGTAATAATATTTTTTATTTAAAAGATAATAAATTATATTTATATGGTCATGGTGATGAAGATGAATTACTTGCGAATGGTGTTGATAAAATTTATTATAAAACAAAGTATGCTGATCAAATTACTGTTATTTTAAATAGTAGTTCAACTATTAGTAAAGAAAATGGTTATATTGAATATGAAAGGTAACAATTGGTGAGTATTTATGAAAATAATAAAATAGAGGAAAAGAAAGATAAGGTTAGTCGCCAGAAAAATAATGATTATAAAATTAGTTATAAAGATGAAGAGTATGTTACTAAGAATAGTCAAAATAATGATAGTACCATAAATAAAAGAAATATAATAAGTCTTAAAAACAATAATAATGAGAAGTCTGCTCTTGCTATTGAGTCTAAATTAAATGATATTTCTAATAAAGAGTGGGAAGAAATAAAAACTATGGCAGATGAGAGTAAAGAGAATACTTATGATGGAATTGGTGTTAACTATATATTTAAAAACGGTGTAATTAATAGTTCTAGATTAACTTTTCTTGCTAATGTATCTGGTAGTTTTGGAGGAGTTTCGTGGTTAAGCGATGAAGGGTATAATTTTGATGCTGAAACTGGAGAGTTATTAAAGTTAGAAGATATTGGTACTGGTGTATATGATTATGTATATAATACATGTATTAGTAATCTTGAGGGCGAAACATCTCTTTTTGACAATTGGAAAATAGTGTAAAAGAAGAGTTAAACAAAGAGGGTAATTGGTATTTTACAGATAATGGAATAAGAATTATTTTTCAAAAATATTCTATTTCAGATGGTAGTTTTGGTATAAAAACGATAGATATAAAAAAAGATGAAATTAATAAATATTTACTTAATAAGTATAAGATAAAATAAGAGTACTTGCAAAAGTTATAATAATTTTATATAATAATCTCAAGTCGTTATTTAGAACTAATAATAAGACTATTTAAGCAAAGAGAGTTCGTGGTTGGTGTAAACGAATATTAAATACTTATTTATCTACTCTATAGATGATATTTTATCCGGGTAATACCGTTATCTAAATAAGTTAAATAAAGGATGGTACCGTGCTTTTGCACTCCTTGGTATCATTCTTTTTTTGTATTTTGGAGGTGAATTATGGAAAAACATGTAAAGACGGGTATTGGAGTTTTAATTGAAGATAAAGATAGTAATAAAATCTTACTTGGACATAGAGTTGTTTCAGCGAAAGATACTGGTGGTATTTATGAACCTGATTCTTGGACACTTCCTGGTGGTAAGCAAGAATATGAAGAGACAACGATTGAGACGGGTATTCGTGAGGTTAAAGAAGAAACAAATTTAGATGTTTCTGATTTAGAGTTATATTTTGTCTCGGATGATATTGCTATTGATAGACATTATGTAACAATTGATTATATTACTAATACTTTTGTTGGAAATATTAAAATAATGGAACCTACTAAGATTGATGAGTGGAAATGGTTTTCGATTGAAGAACTTCCAGAAAATATATATTCTCCATCGAAAAAATGTATTGAATATTATTTAGAAAATAAAAGAAGAAATGAGGATTAGATATGATAGATATTAAATTAATAAGAGAAAACAGAGATTTAGTAAAAGAAAATATTAAAAATAAATTTCAAGATGAGAAATTACCTTTAGTTGATGAAATTTATGAACTTGATAAAAGAGTTCGTGAAGTTCAAGTTAAAGCTGATGGACTAAAAGCCGAAAAAAATAAATTAAGTGGCGAAATTGGTAAATTAATGAAGGAAGGTAAAAAAGACGAAGCTGAAGGAATAAAGAAAACTATTCAAGAAAATTCTGATGAAATCACTAAGTTAGAAGAAGAACAAGAAACTTTAACTAGTCAAATTAAAGAAAAAATGATGGTTATTCCACAAATAATGGATCCTTCTGTACCAATTGGAAAAGATGATAGTGAAAATGTTGAAGTTCAAAAATTTGGGGATCCAGTTGTGCCTGATTATGAAATTCCACATCATGCAGATATAATTGCTAGAGTTAATGGAATGGATAAAGAAGCAGCAGGTAGAACTAGTGGTGAAGGATTCTATTATTTATTAGGTGATATTGCAAGACTTCATGAAGCAATGCTTGCGTATGCAAGAGATTTTATGATTGATGCGGGATTTACTTATGCAATTCCTCCATTTATGATTCATAGCGATGTTGTAACTGGAGTTATGTCTTTCCCAGAAATGGAAGCAATGATGTATAAGATTGAAGGAGAAGATTTATACTTAATTGGAACAAGTGAACATAGCATGATTGGTAAGTTTAAAGATCAAATTTTAAAGAAAGAAGAGTTACCAGTACATATGACAAGTTATTCACCATGCTTTAGAAAAGAAGGTGGAAGTCACGGACTTGAGGAGCGAGGACTTTATCGTGTTCACCAATTTGAAAAACAAGAAATGATTGTTATTTGTGAACCAGAAGAATCTATGGATTGGTATGAGAAAATGTGGAAATTAACTGTTCAATTATTTAGAAACTTTGATGTACCAGTTAGACAACTTGAATGTTGTAGTGGAGATTTAGCAGACTTAAAAGTAAAATCTTGCGATATTGAAGCTTGGAGTCCAAGACAAAAGAAATATTTTGAAGTTGGAAGTTGTTCTACATTAGGAGATGCTCAAGCAAGACGTTTAGGAATCCGTGCAAAAGGAGAAAAAGGAACATATTATTTACATACATTAAATAATACAGTAGTTGCTACTCCAAGAGGACTTATTGCTGTAATTGAAAATAACTATCAAGAAGATGGTTCAATTAAGATACCAAAAGTCTTACAACCATATATGGGTGGTAAAACTGAAATTAAACCAACTAAATAGAGAATTAATTTTCTCTATTTTTCTTTTATTTATTCATTCATTTTGTATTAATTTACATCTTAAAATATAAATGATATAATTTTTGTAGGATGTGATAATATGAATGATAATATTGGTTTTGGAAATATAAATAATACAGATTTTTTATTTGATAATAATAATGAGTCTTCTACTAATTTAAACAATAAAGTATATTCTTGCTTAAATTGTGGAGTAAAAGTTTTAACAAATAATAATATAAGTACTTGTCCAATTTGCTCAGGAAATATGAGTAGTATAACTGATGATGTTAAAGCAATAGATGGTTATATTCCTTTTACTAAGAATATTGATGAGGTTAGAAAAATTTATAAGAAAAAAGTTATGTTTAATCCGATAGTTCCTTTTATATTTAAGAAGAAGTCTACTATTGATTCTATTACTCCAGTATATGTTTCTGCGACATTAAATGATGCTAATATTAGTGGTAATTCTTTGTTCTTAGGTGGTAATAAAACGGCTAAAAATCAAAAATTATCTACTATTTCTAAGACTGAGTTATCATATACTTCTAATTTTGATTATAAAAATGTTTTAATAAATTCTTGTTCTAAGATAGATGATAATTTATTTAATTCTATTTGTAATTATTCATGTAATGTAGAGCCATATAACGATGAATTATTAAATAATATTTGTATTTTATCTGATAGTAGTTTAGAAGATGTTAAAAATAAACTTAATAAAAAGATAATGAATCATGCTTTAATTATAATAAGGGATAATATAAATTATGGATTAAAAAAGTTATCTAAAAATGAAATGATAATTACTAATAATTATTGTAAAAATATATTAGTTCCTATTTATTTATTAAATGTTAATTATAATGCTAAAAGTTATAAATTTATATGTAATGGAGAAAATGGTAATAATAATATTAAGTTACCTATAGGAATAGTTGAGACTATTATATTCTCTATTTTATCATTTTTAATTATTTTATTTATTTCATTTTTGTTTACGAAGTTTTTTTAGGAGATGTTATTTATGAAAAAATTTAAGTTTATTATATTTGGTTTATTTATATTTTTTATAGTAAACAATAATGTATTTGCTAGTACTAATACATATACTAGGACAAAAGAGGCGCCTCTTGTACCTAAAGATGTTGTTGTAGATGAGAATAATATTAATAATATTTTAAATACTCCTGCAGTTTCTAGTAGTGAAAAAGTTTATGATTATGCAGATTTATTAACGGATGATGAGGAGAAAAAGTTAGTTACTAATATTAATGAATATATTAGTAATAGTATAATTGATGTTGCAATTGTTACTACAAATAATTTAAATGGTTATAGTATTTCTGACTATGCATATAATTTTTATGACTATAATGATTTTATGAGTGATGGTGTTGTTTTTGTTATAAAAGTTGGAGGAAGTGAACCTGAAATATTTATGGGAAATAGTGGAGCAACTGATGGAAAAGTATTTACAATTTATACACAACAGAGAATAAATCAGATGCTTGCTTATATTTATAAAAATGTTAGTGCTAAGAATTATTATAATGCATGTGACGATTATGTTAAACTTCTTAAAGGTTATTTTAATATAGATAGAGGTGGAAATTATAGAGTAGATGAAGATGGAAAATTAGTTAAGAATATTCCATGGATTGAGATTATTACTTTAGCTTTAACTCTTACATTTATAATTGTTATAGTATCTATTACCAAGTTAAATTCTAATAAAAAGGTATCTTTTGCTGATACACTTGATAATTGTATTGATAAAAATACTTTAATGGTTAAGATTAATTCTAGTAATGAGTCATTTATAAATAATAACTTTCAAAATAGAATTTAATGTTGTATAATTAATTTATAATAATTTAGATAGGAGAAGTTAATATGGGATTAATTAGAGCTGCTGTTGGAGCAGTTGGAAGTACTCTTCACGACCAATGGAAAGAGTATATTAAATGTGATGATTTAGGTAATAATATTTTAATGAGAAAAGTATCTACACCTAATGGAATTATTACAAAGGATAGTGCTATTCAAGTAGCGCCTGGTCAAATGGCAATTATTTATGAAAATGGTAAAATTTTAGATGCTACTGCAGAAGCAGGAATTTATACATTTGATCAATCATCTTCACCATCATTCTTTGCTGGTCAATTTGGAGATGTATTCAAAGAAATGTGGAATCGTTTTGTATATAATGGTGGTACAAGTAAAGAACAAGCAGTATTTTATGTAAATGCTAAAGAAATCATGGATAATAAGTTTGGAACACCTGCACCAATTCCATTCCAAGATTGGTCTCATCCAATTCCAAATCAAATGACTGGAGCAATGAGTCCTTTAAGAGTAGAAGTTAAATGTTTTGGTAAATATACATTTAAGATTACAGATCCTGCTATTTTTATGTCAAAAGTTATGGGAGTCGCTGATGAATATACTAAAGATGATATTTGTGAGCAAATGAGATCTGAAGTAATTGGTTCTTTTCAAAATGTCTTAAATGAATTAGGAAATAGTGTTCATAAAGTACCTGTGTTAGAGTTACCAAGCAGTACTGATGAAATTAAAAAAATAATGGATGAAAAAGTATTTGATCAACCTATTAGAGATAGAGGATTAAGTATTGTTGGATTTATAGTAGAGAGTGTTACATTAGATGAAGAATCTAATAAGAAGATTGATAATTATGAATTATCAAGTAATACATTCATGCAACAAGGTACACTTACTGGTGCATATGCACAAGCAGTACAAGATGCTGCAAATAACGCTAATGGAGCTGCAAATGGATTCATGGGTGTTGGAATGATGAATATGGCAAGTGGTGGAGTAGTTGGAGGAGTTGCAAATGGAGCTTTTGCAAATCAAACTACACAAGGTGCTACTCAAAGCTATGATCCATATAATGGAGGAGCACAACAAACAAGTGCACAACAAGATGCTTCTACAAATGTAGCAGCAGAAGTACCAAAATTCTGTCCTGATTGTGGAACTGCTACAAATGGAGCAAAGTTCTGTTCTAATTGTGGACGTAAATTAGTATAAGAAAAGATAGCCTTTTATGGCTATTTTTTATTTACTTTTTCATAGAAAAATGATATTATTGAATAGAAGATAAGGTGTGAGTTTGATTTATGAAAAAGTGTAATAAAGGTTTCACGTTAGTTGAATTACTAGTAACTATTTCTATTTTAGGTCTTATTACTGCTATGTCTATGCCTATTATTAGAAATATAATAGAGGCAAATACTCTAAAAAAATATATAACATATAAAGATTCTGTTGAAAGTAGTGCTAAACTTTATGTGGATTCTTATTCAGAAGATTTGTTTGGTAAAAATAAATCTGGTTGTGCTTATATTACATATGATCAAATGAAAGATAAAAATCTGATAAAAAACATCCAAGATAACAATGTTTCGTGTGATTCTGATAAGACATATGTAAGAGTTGTAAAATTGAATGGAAAGTATACATATTCAACACAAATTGGTTGTGGTAATTCTAGTGGTAATGAAAAAATTACCAGTAGTAAAGTAAATGTATTATATCCAAAAGGTGGAGTACCAAGAAATGAAACGTGTTCATATGATGCTGTAACTAAATTATCTGTTAAAGTAAGTCCCTATGAAAAGTATGAAAAAACTGATAAGAAAAAGTATGCATTAAACATTATTCTAGAAAGCTTTACAGGAATAAATAATGGAGTAGAAATAAGTTATGCTTGGCATAAAGAAGGAACGGATTCATCAAAAGATGTATGGCAAGATGCAACATTTAGAAGTATGGCATCATCAAAACAAGAAGAACAAATTCTAAATGGACAAACAATCACTTTAAAATCAAGTGAAATATTAACTCCAGACAAAGAAATAGGATGTTATAAATTATTAGTAAAAATTAATAAAGCAATGGATATTACTGGTACAGATTTAATTACAGATTTAAATAAAATAGTTACATTTGGATTATATAAAATAGATAATTTACCTCCAGTAATAAACTCATTAAGTGTTTCTTCAACAAACAAGTCATATAACGCTTTAAAAGCAAAAGTTAATATAAATGCAACAGATAACAATATGTTATCTTCACAAAATGATGTAAAAGTTTGTATAAAAACAAATACAAGTAGTTGTTCGTCAAATGATTATAAAACGTATGCTTCAAGTTATGATATAACTATTCCAGGTGGAAAGTATGATGGAAGTAAAAAAACAGTATATGTTTATGTAAAAGATAATGCTGGTAACGTAACATCAAAAACTGTAGATTATATATTATATAAAGAATGTTCTACTTCAATATTAGATTCAAACAATTTAAAAGAAAAAGGTACATGTACAAAGAAATGTGGTGGAGGAACTAGATTAGACACATATGGTAAAAAAGATAAATATACTGGTGTTCAATGTAGTGGTACTGCTAAAAAACAAGAAACATGTAATACAATGGATTGTTGTAGTAAAGTTAATTATACAGATGGTAGTATATGTTCTAAAACATGTGGTGGAGGAACATTAAATAGAATTGCAAGATCTGCATTTGACAATAGTGCTTGCCCTAGTCTTAATACATCAACTGGTGGTTCTGCTTGTGGAACAGGTATTTGTGATAAAACTATAACAATTACATTTACTGGTAACGGTTCATCAACTAATGAAAAAAGAAGTTGTACATATCATCCCTATTTAGGAGAATCTGGATGTAGTATTACAACGCCTTATATAAATAGACCTGGTTGGAATATATATGGATGGAATACGAATGTTAACGCCACAAGTGCTTCCGTTGGAGCAGGAGCATCAGTTTATGTAACTTCAAATACAACTTATTATGCAATTTCTTCTAAATGGATTGTATCTAAGTTTAATTTTAAAATAAGTGATAGAAAAAATTTATATTATATTTCTCAAGAAGCAGATGCTAGAGGATGTAATATTTGGAATACTGGTAATACTTGTATTGTTACTGCACCAAATGTTAATATGGGAAAAACAATAGATAATAGTCAAGCAATAAAAGGATATTTCAATCTTAGGTGGAATGGTAATAATAAATCGGTTGTACCTGGTTCAAATGTATGGATTAATGATGGAGAACTATTTAATTTATCTGCTAGTCCAAAAAGTGAATATGTTGGTGTTTCTAATAAAATTTATGTATTTTATAATGCTAATGCTGTATTAAGAGGAAACCAAGATACTTTATTTTCTGAAGGTGTTTCAACAAAAACAATTAAAGGTTATATTGCAACTGGTGGATATTTTAAATGGGATGGAGTATGGATAATCGATAGTCATAATAAATTGGTATGGTTTAGAGGTCAGGGAGTTAATTTAGATAAGACTAAGAAATGTGTGAAAATTAAGGATGATAGTAATTGTAATGGTACTACAAATAAGATTTATAATGCATATATATCATTAAGATTATTGAAGAGACGTTAATAATATAGGGAATAACTTTTATTCCTTTTTTTTAGTAGAAGATTAGTATTTTAAGAGTACAATTACTCTATTTTTATATTATTATTTTGCAATAAATATCTTTTATGTTAATTGATTATTTGCCTAAAATAGGAGTTTTTTATTTTTCTTATATTTTTATTATTTGTCTTTTTTTAGGAACTTTATCTTTATTTTTACCTTATTTTATAAGGAAATTAGTTAATATATTAATTTTTTATAGCAAGAGTCTTCTACCCAATTTGACAATAATTATGGATGTTGTTAGAATAGAGAACGTTACAAACAAAGAGGTGTTTTTATATGATTAATAGAGAACAACAAATGATTGAGCAAGTTTCAGAGGAACCATCCCTGATTTTCAAATTTATAAAAGACGGAGAATTTGAAGTAATTGAAAAAATGGTAAAAGAAAATCTAGTTGATGTTAATTTAGTAGATAGTCTTGGAAATGACGTTGTTACTAGATTATTAAAAGTAAGAGAATATGATTTAGTTATTACACTAATGAAGAAAAGAAATTGGGATGTAAATCATCAAAATGTTGATGGAAATACATTTGGTCATATTTTAGCTTTAGATAATTCAATTAGTACTGTAAGTATTGTAAATCAATTAATTAAGAAAACTAAATTTTTACCTAATATAAAAAATAAAAAAGGTGAAACTATTCTTGATAGAGCTCTTAATAATAATTATTTATGTGCAGCATTTAAAATTTTAGAAGATAAAAGATTTAATTCAATTGATGTATTTTCTTTTAAAAACTTAATTAATGCTAGTATTAATAATACTTATTATGGAAAATATTCTAAATTAAATAACTTAGAAATTATAGTTGATAATTTAGAGAAAAAAGAGTTAAATTCAACAATGACTGATTTAATTAATAATATATGTGATAATATGGATAGTATTAAGAATGATATTTTAAATAATAATTCTAGAATACTTAATAATTTAATTAATAGTCATTTAGATTAAGGGAATAAACTTGTTTTATTCTTTTATTTTTGGTATTATAATCTAAGTTAAAGGAGTGGTATTTATGCATTTACCTGATTATAAGGAAGCAAGATCTCGTCAGCATAGAGATTATAATAGAATAGATTTTGATATAAAAGAAGAAGTTATCAATAAATATAGTGGAAAGAAGTATTTTTTAAAGACATATGGTTGTCAAATGAATGAGCATGATAGTGAAAATATTGCTGCTTTACTTGAAAAACTTGGTTTTACTAGAGTTGATGATTATAATGATGCTGATCTTGTTTTATTAAATACATGTAGTATTAGAGAAAATGCTCATAATAAGGCTTTTGGTATGCTTGGTAGACTTAAGCATTTAAAGATGGATAAGAAGGATTTAATAGTAGGTCTTTGTGGTTGTATGGCACAAGAGGCAAGTGTTGTTGAAGAAATTCTTAAAGATTATAAATTTGTTAATTTTGTATTTGGTACACATAACTTATATCAGTTACCTGAAATAATTGATACTGCTATTAATGAGAAGAAACAACAAGTAGAAGTATTTTCAAGAGAAGGTGATTTAGTTGAAGGATTACCTGTAGTTCGTACTAACAATTATAAAGCATATGTTAATATTATTTATGGATGTGATAAGTTCTGTACTTATTGTATTGTTCCATATACTAGAGGAAGAGAAAGAAGTCGTAAGAAAGAAGATATTCTAAAAGAGATTGATGGACTTGTAAGAGACGGTTATAAAGAAATTACTCTTCTTGGACAAAATGTAAATGCCTATGGAAAAGATTTATATGATGACTATAATTTAGGTGATCTACTTGAAGATATAGCTTTAAAGGATATTCCAAGAATTAGATTTATGACAAGTCATCCATGGGATTTTACTGATAAGATGGTTGAGGTTATTGGAAAATATCCAAACATAATGCCTAGTGTACATTTACCAGTACAAAGTGGTTCATCTAGAATTCTTAAGTTTATGGGAAGACGTTATACTAGAGAAAGTTATTTAGAATTATTTGATAAGATTAAGAGTACTGTTCCAGGTGTTTCAATATCTACTGATATTATTGTAGGTTTTCCAGGAGAGACTGAAGAGGATTTCCAAGAAACACTTAGTTTAGCAGAATATTGTAAATATGATAATGCATTTACATTTATTTTCTCCGCTAGAGAAGGAACACCTGCTGCAAAATTACAAGATGATACTGATATTAAGACTAAGGAAGAAAGACTTTATAGATTAAATGATGTAGTTAATAAATATTTCTTAGAGAATAATAAGAAACTAGAAGGAAGTGTTCTTAAAGTTTTAGTAGAAGGTGTATCTGAGAAGAAAGATATGTATTATGGTTATAGTGAAACTAATAAACTAATTAATTTTACTGGAAAAAATATAAGTGCTGGTGATATTGTAGATGTTAAAATTACATCTGCTAAGACATGGAGTTTAGATGGAGAACTTGTATAGTGCAATTGATGAAATTGTTCTTTCTATAAAAGAATCAAAAGAATATAAAATGTCTATTTCTTTGAAAGAAAAAATGGAGAAGAATATTGATTTAAAAAATAAAATAAATAAAATTAAGAATTTACAAAAAAAATATATTAGAAGTGGATATGATTCATCTATAAAAAGTGAATTAGATAAATTAAATGAAGAATTATTTAATATTCCAATTTATAAAATATATTTAGACAATTTAGAAGTTGTGAATCAGAAAATAGATTATGTAAAAGATAGTTTAAATGATTACTTTTATAAATTATTTAATGAATAAAAAAGAAGTATTAGTATTTTGTTTCTAGTACTTCTTTTGTGCTTTTTACTGTATCTTTTATAAAATCTTCTACAAGATAAGTATCAAAACTATATGTTTGTTCTTGTTTTGAGTTTTCTATAATTATTCCCATTTTATTTATTAAAATATCCAATTTGTCTATCGGAATTTCATCAATTATTGTTTTTGGTTTTTGAAACTCTTCATAAAATAATGATAAGTCCATATTATGATTTTCAATTATTTGAATATTTATATTAGTATAATCTGAATAAATCATATTTGTAATTTGTTCTTCTTTTGCATTAATTATAGTACCATCTAGAAGTTTTATAGAAGTTCCTTCAGCTATTTTTGGCATAAATTTTTCATACCATAATTTATCTGTGTATAGATGTATAAAATATCCTAATTCAAAATCATTCTTTTTAAATTTTTTATATTTTGTAGTATAAATATCTAAGTTTGGAATATCTTTATCTGTATTAATAATAAAATGAGATTTATCTTTAGTTTCTCCAATTTGTTTAGCAATATCTGGTGCAATAGATCCTAAATAATAATCTTTTTTATTTTTTATATTAAATTCTTTTTCTAATTCTTTTGCAATTGCAAGATGAATAATAGCTGATGCCATAATTATTACCTCCTATTATTATAAGTATATCATAAAATTTGTACTTTTCTTTTACATTATGCATAAATTATAGTGGAGGTATATATGGCTAATTATAAAGAGATTGTTACTAAAGCAGTAATATCTAAAGGAAAAAAACTATTTACAACAAATCATAGTATTGCAGTTACTAATCCATCTACTATACTTGGATGTTGGGTAATAAATCATAATTTTAATGGAAGTCTTGTTGATGGGAAAATAGTAATAGATGGTAGTTATGATGTTAATATTTGGTATTCTAGTGATAATGATACTAAAACTTTAGTTGTTACAGATACAAATACTTATCATGAAGTAATTAATATGAGAGAACATGAAGAGGGTGTGGATGAAGAAATTATTGTTAGAAGTTTAAGACAACCTAGTTGTATTAAAGCAGACATAGAAGGAGATAATATAACTTATACAATTGAAAAGGAGCTTGGCATTGAATTAGTTGGAGATATTAAGGTTAAGATAGAAGCTAATTTAGAAGAAGATCCTTGGGATGAGATAGAAGATACAAGTAATGATAATGTAAATAATAGTGAATCATCTTCTAATATGGATGATATTGATGAGAATTTTATTGAAGAAGAAACAATTTAATTGACAATTTAAATCTGCTTAATTATAATAAAACTCAATTTGGAGTGTATTATGGAAAATTCTTGTGAAGTAGATGAAGATATAGATGGAACTTATGCTCTTTTAGAAGGAGAAAAAGCATTTAGTAATTATGATTTTATTTATAGTCATTCTAATGAATGCTTAAGTGAGTTATTTAAATATTTTGATGTAAAAGATAAGAGGGTTTTAACAGTATTATCTTCTAGTGATCAATTATTTAATTGTTTAATTAGAGATTGTTTCAGCGTAGATACTTATGATATTAATAAATTAACAAAGTATTTTTATTATTTACGTAAATGGAATATTATGTACAATGGAGAGTTTTATTTACCATCTTCTATTACTGGTACTTTTATTTATAATCTTTTAAATAAAGTTGCTGTTTCAACTGATAGTGAAGAAGAGGCTTATAAGTATTGGAGTAAGTTTATTAGGAAATTCCCTGGTTTTTTATATAAATGTTTTTTTTATACTGGGGTTCGTGATAATTATAGTTTTGATTTTTCTTTAGATGATTTAAAAGATAAGTTGTCTTCATATGACTTGTCTTTTAAATGTTTGGATATGGGAAGTAGTGTTGATATCTCATCTAAATATGATGTTGTTATTACATCTAATCTTTCTGAGTACTTTGTAAATGATTTAGAGAAAATTTCTAATTATAAAAATAATTTAGATAATATACTTGATAGTAATGGATATATTATTTCATCTCATATGCTTAATTCATATATTCCATATTTAGAAAATAGTGTATTTAATTCTTCGTTTAATTCAAAAGAGTTTCCTTTTTATTATGATAAATTTTTTAATAATTATTTTCCTTTAGGTTATTGCTATCAGAAGAAAAAAATGGTGTCAACAAAAAATAGTTGACATCTTTTTAATTGTTTTATATAATATCATTGTTATTTAGAAATGGAGGGATAATAATGGCAGTTAAATTAAGATTAACAAGAATGGGTGCTAAGAAGAAACCTACATATAGAATTGTTGCTACTGATTCACGTCGTCCAAGAGATGGTCAATATTTAGAATTAGTTGGAACTTATGCACCAGTTGGTGAATGCAAAGTTAGAATCGATGAAGAAAAAGCTTTAAAATGGTTAAACGCTGGAGCTCAACCTACTGATACTGTTAAGAACTTATTAAGCAAAGAAGGAATCATGAAGAAATACGCTGATTCTAAGAAAAAGGATAAGTAATTATGGATTTAGTAGAGTTTACTCGTGAAATAGTTGAATCATTAGTAGTTAATACTGATGGTGTAACTGTAAAAGAATTTCCAACAGATGAAGAAAATACTATACTTATTCAAGTAATGGTAGATGAATCTGATATGGGAAGAGTTATTGGAAGAGAAGGAAGAGTTGCTAATGCTATTAGAACTTTAGTACAAGCAAATAGTTCTCTACACGATAATAAATATGTTAAAATCGATATAGATAAATTTTAGGAAGTCAAAATGACTTTCTTTTTTTTTCTATTTATTATATAATTTTATAGAGGTAATAATATGATAGAAAATTTAAATATTCCTAATCATGTTGGGATTATTATGGATGGAAATGGTAGATGGGCAAAAGAACGTGGTATGATTCGTACTATGGGACATAAGAACGCTGTTAAAACATTAAAAAAATTATGTATTCATATGGCAGATGTTGGAGTTAAGTATTGTTCATTATATGCATTTTCTACGGAGAATTTTAAAAGAGATAAGAAAGAAGTAGATTATTTAATGAATCTCTTTATAAGTGCTTTTAAAAAAGAATTTGATTTTATAAAAGAAAAGAAAGTAAGAGTTATGTTTTCTGGAAGAAGAGAACCATTACCTGAGAAGGTGCTTGAAGCAATGGATGAACTTGTAGAAGACACAAAAGATAATGATAGTTTAGTTCTTAATATATGTCTAAATTATGGAAGTCATGCTGAAATGGTTGATACTATGAAAAAAGTATGTGAAATGTATAAGAATAATGATATTAATCTTGATGATATTACAGAAGATTTTATTATGAAAAACTTATATCAAGATTTACCACCACTTGATTATGTAATTAGAACAAGTGGTGAATTAAGACTTAGTAATTTTATGATGTATCAGGCAAGTTATGCTGAATTTTATTTTCCTAAAGTATATTTTCCTGATTTTGGTCCAGAAGAATTTGATAAGGCTTTAGTAGAATTTAATAAAAGAAATAGAAGATTTGGAGGTATTAAGAAATGAAAAAAAGAGTAATTAGTGCAATTATTATGGTTGCAGTATTTATACCACTTTTAATTATGGGCGAGTTACCATTTGCAATATTTATGACAATTCTTGGAATGTTTGGATTTTATGAATTAGTGAAAGTTCGTGAATCTAAAAAAAAATTTCCAACATGGCTTAAAGTACTTGCTTACTTTATGATAGCATTTTTTGCATTAAACAATGTTGGGTCAATAGAATTTCAATATAATTTTGATTATAGAGTAATGGCTTTAATTATATTTTTATTTTTAACGCCAATTGTATTTATTAATGATAATAAAAAATATAATATAAATGATGCATTGTTTTTAATTGGTTCAATATTATTTATTGGATTAAGTTTTAATTTAGTAATTATAACTCGTAATTTTGATATTAATTATATTTTATATTTACTTTTAATTACTACAATTACGGATACATTTGCTTTGCTTACAGGTATGCTTGTTGGTAATCATAAGTTAACAGATATTAGTCCAAAGAAGACAATAGAAGGATCTATTGGTGGTACTTTGATGGGGACAATAGTAGCAACAGCATTTTATTTTACTGTAATTAATTCATCTTGTTCACTAGTTTTATTAATATTAGTAACATGTGGATTATCGGTAGTTGGACAGATAGGAGACTTAGTTTTTTCTGCTATTAAAAGATATTATGATGTAAAAGATTTTTCTAATTTAATACCTGGTCATGGTGGTATTTTAGATAGATTTGATAGTTTAATATTTGTAATACTTGCATTTATTATTATTAAAGGAATAATTTAAGGAGGGGTATATTTGTCTATAATTTTAAATATAATATTATTTGTACTTATATTGGGTGTAATAGTTTGTGTACATGAATTTGGTCATTTTATATTAGCTAAAATGAATGGAGTTTATGTTTATGAATTTTCTATAGGTATGGGTCCTCGTATTTGGGGATTTAAAAAGGGTGAGACTGATTATAATATTCGTCTTATACCAATTGGAGGATTTTGTGCATTAGCAGGAGAAGATTTAGATGATGATGATGCGAAAAAGATCCCTAAGAATAAAAGACTTCAAGCAAAGAAGGCTTGGCAAAGATTTTTAATAATGTTATTTGGTCCAATGAATAACTTTATTCTTGCAGTTTTATTATTATTTGTAATTGCTCTTTGTTATGGTGGTACTTCTATGAAACCAATAATAACAAGCGTAGAGTTAGGTTCTGCTGCATATAAGGCTGGACTTGATGATGGTGATAGAGTAATTAAAATCAATAATCATAAAATTAGTTCAGTAGATGATATTAGTCTTTATTTAGCAATTGCTAATCCAAAAGAGAAAAGTACTTTTTATGTTGAAAAGACTAATGGAAAATATGAAACTATAAAAGTAAAACCAGAACATATAAAGACAAAAGATGGAGAATCTTATAAATATGGTATTGGTATGCAACAAGAAAGAACTCATGGATTTTTAAATGCTATTAAGTATTCTTATCAAAAAACATGTTCTATATTTAAGCAAATGTTTGTAACTGTTGGTTCTTTATTTACTGGCGGAGTAAAGGTAAGTCAATTATCTGGACCTGTTGGAATATATTCAATAGTTGGAGAACAAAGTAAAGGTGGACTAGCTAATATCTTATACTTAATTGCTTTCTTAAGTATTAATGTAGGATTTATTAATTTACTTCCAATACCAGCATTTGATGGTGGACATATCTTATTTATAATTATTGAAAAAATCAAAGGTAGTCCAGTAAATCCTGAACTTGAAAATAAAATTCATTCAGTATTCTTAATGTTATTATTACTATTAATGATAGTAATTACATTTAACGATATTTTACGTTTATTTTAAAAGAACTTATTGTTCTTTTTTTAATTTAAAATTATAATTAATTTGTATGGAGGTATTTAAATGATAATAACTTTTTTGATAATAATAGTTTTAATGTTTACTATCTCTATAGGTATTTTAATATATAGTAAAGATGAATATGATTCTTCACTAGATGATGATAAAAAAATAGATTATGATAAGAATATAGATGATGAAATAATTTGAGGTGTTTAATATGATGTTTATTTATGTTTTATTAATTGTACTTGCTGTTATATTATTTGGTATTGGTATTATAATTAGCAATATTCGAAATAAAGTTATTAAAAGTGAATTATCTAAAAGTTCTTATAATTTAGATAATGAAGAAAGTAATAATAACTCTACACCTGAAATTATAAATAGTGAGATAGTTGAAGAGTTTTTAGAAATTTAAATATAGAAGGATTTAATATAAAAATCTTTCTTTTTTTTGGTATAATACCTATGGGTGGTGATATCTTGATTGCAGGAGTTCTTGTTGAAATATCAAATAAAAATGTTGATAAAATATTTAATTATAAAATACCTGATGATTTAATTTCAGATATACGTGTTGGAATACGTGTATTAGTTCCTTTTGGTAGAATGAATTTGGAGGGGTTTGTTTTAGAAATAAAGGATAAGAGTACAAGCAATGCAGAACTTAGAAGTATTACTAGTATTGTTGATAAAGATATTGTACTAAATGAAGAATTACTTAAATTAGGTGTTGATATGAAAAAAGAGACACTAGCAACTTTAATATCTTGCTATCAAGTAATGTTACCAAAAGCTTTAAAGGCACAATATGGTTCGGTTGTTAATATAAAATATGATACTTTATATAGATTAAATAATAATTACAAGGATTTTTATAATGAGGATAAATTAAATGATACCCAAAAAAGTATTATTAAATTATTAGAAGAAAAAGAACTTGTCTTAAAAAAAGAACTTGATAGTATTTCCAATAGTAGTGTTAAGACTTTGTTAAAAAAGAATGTTATTTTAGAAGAAAAAAGAGAACATTATAGACTTAAGTATAATAATCAGAAAAAAGTTATTTGTACTCTTACAGAAGAGCAACAAAGTGTTGTTGATGAAGTAGTTAATAGTCTTCCTAATACTTATTTATTGTATGGTGTTACTGGAAGTGGTAAGACTGAAGTTTATATGGAACTTATTGATTATTATTTAAAGCTTGGCAAAAAAAGTATAGTTTTAGTTCCAGAAATTTCTCTTACTCCTCAAATGGTTAGTAGATTTCAAGCTAGATTTGGTGATAGGGTTGCGGCACTTCATTCGGCTTTAAGCGATGGTGAAAAGTACGATGAGTGGAGAAGAATTGTTAGAGGAGAAGCATCGATTGTAATAGGTGCTCGTAGTGCTATATTTGCTCCATTTGATGATATTGGAATAATTATTATAGATGAAGAGCATAGTGATTCTTATAAACAAAGTGATCCAAGTCCTAGATATAGTGCTAAAGATATTGCTTTAAGAAGGGCAAAGTATCATAATTGTTCTGTTATTATGGGAAGTGCAACACCTTCACTTGAAGCAATGGCTAGAGCACAAAAAGGTGTATTTAAACTTTTAACACTAAAACATAGAGTTAATGGTAAAGAGTTACCTAATATTAATATAGTTGATATGAATGAAGAAAGTAAAAAAGTAATTGGACATTTTTCTAAAATATTACTTACTGAGATATCCAAAAGACTTGAAAAAAAAGAACAAGTAATTTTATTACTTAATAGAAGAGGATATTCTTCATTTGTTACTTGTAAGAATTGTGGATATACATTTAAATGTCCTAATTGTGATATAACACTTACATATCATAAGAGTAGTAATACTTTAAGATGTCATTATTGTGGATATGGAGAAAAAGTATATTCTAAGTGTCCAAGCTGTTCTGAAGATTCGCTTACTAGTCTTGGTATTGGAACCCAAAGAATAGAAGAAGAATTAAATGATGAGTTTTCTAGTGCTAGAGTTCTTAGAATGGATTATGATACTACTAGTAGAAAAGGTATGCATGAGAAAATGATAGAAGACTTTAAAGAACAAAAGTATGATATTCTTCTTGGTACACAGATGGTTGCGAAGGGACTTGATTTTTCTAATGTTACTTTAGTAGGTGTAATAAATGCTGATACATCTCTTAATATTCCAGATTTTAGAAGTAGTGAAAATACGTATTCATTACTTAGTCAGGTTGCTGGTAGAAGTGGTAGAAGTAGTAAAGATGGTAGTGTAATAATACAAACCTATAATCCTAAACATTATGCCATTAGTTTAACTAAGTATAATGATTACTTAAAGTTTTATAATGAAGAGATGAAGATAAGAAAGACTTTAAAATATCCTCCATATTATTATTTATGTAATATAAGAATAAGTGGAAAAGATGCTTCTTATATTTTAGATGAAGCATTAAAAATAAAAAGAAGTTTAGAAAGAAACCTTCATAATTTTATTATTTTAGGACCTAATACCAGTAGTTTATTTAGAATAAATAATATATTTAGATATAATATAATTTTAAAGTATAAAAAAAAGGATGGTTTGTATGAAATATTAACTAAGATAATTGAACACTATAAATCAAATAGTAAAATTAAGATTGATGTGGATTTTAATCCTAGTCAAATGCTTTAAAATATGGTATTCTTAAATATAGAATAGAGGTGTTTTTAGTGAATCAAGATATGAACAATAATACTAATAATCAAGAATTGGAATTCAATAAAAATAAACGTGAAGATTATGAACAATTAATGAGAGAGTCTTCTACAAAGACAGATGGTTATTGGGATAAAAACAATCCTATAGTAAAAATTATATTATTTGTCCTTTTTATAATTATTGTAATAGGAGCAGTGTATTATATAATGATGTATAATAATATGAAATAATAATTGATTATTAATTGGAGGTGAAAAGGGTGTTAGATGAGTATTTATCAAGAGATGATGTTAAAAACTTTATAAGTAGAATTAAGAATAATTCTAGATATTATTCAAAAGAAGTTTCTACTAATATGAATGGTTTCGCAACAAAGAGAGATATTTCTCTTTTCACTTTTTATGATGCACTATTTAAATTTAAAGTTATAATAGATGATGTATATTTGTTTGATGAATATATTAGTGATTTAGAAAAATTATATAAAAAAATTGATAATTTTGATGCCATGTCTATTGGAATAAATAAACTTATTTGTAGACTTGTCGGTGAAAAATTAAATATCAAAGATTATAATGATTCTATTTCAAAAAAAGAAATTATTAGTTATGTTTATAATAAATATATAGAAGATGGTTATTATATATATGGATTTAATAATCTACATGAAGATAGTGTAATTAATAATTGTTTTATTCCAGAAATTTATAATAACATCTATAGTAGAATGTTAGAAGTAAATAAGATATTTGCTAAATACAATGTTATAAATATAATTGAAAAAGACTTTTCTAAGAAGAGTATAAATTATACAGATAGTTTGTTTATGGGGTGTTACTATTCAGTATTTTCTCCGATGTACTTCTTCAATTTTTTATTAAACAATAGTTATTTTAAAGTTCAATTAGATGAAGATATTTCTTTGCTAGATGATTATAGTCTTTGTACTAAGAGAATTAAAAGGTTTATGAAATCTAATAATTTTTGTGAAAAAGATTATAATTATGTAATGGATGTTATAGATGAGGAGTGGAAGAGAATTACTTCTTCTAATAGAAAGATTGATTTAGTTGTTGTTAAGAGAAATTATATTGAGAGTAATGATTATAATGTAGATAGTTTTAATGATAATGCAATTGATATTTATGATATTGTTGATAGAATTATTAGTAATAAAAAGAATAATGTTTTATCTGATAAAGTTTTATATGATAACTATGAAGTTATTTCTTTTGATTATTTTGATTTAAGTACTAAGTCTTATAATAATGATTTTGTTGTTACTGATAATGAATTTAATAGTAGTTCTAATGAGTTAAAATTGACATTTGATTATTCTAATGCATATGGACGAGCTTCAATTTTAATTATTCTTGGTTCTTTACTTATATCTTTTGGTGTTATTTCTACTATATTTATGATTTTTAAGGGAGGTTTATTATGAAAATAGTATTTATGGGAACACCTGATTTTGCAGTTAATGTACTTCAGGGTTTAATTGATAATTATGATGTTGTAGGAGTTGTTAGTCAGCCTGATAAAAGAATAGGAAGACATCAAGTTTTAACTAATACCCCTGTTAAAGAACTTGCTTTGAAGTATGATATTCCTGTATTTCAACCTATAAGAATAAGAGAAGATTATGAAGATATATTAAATCTTAATCCAGATTTAATTGTTACTTGTGCTTATGGACAAATTATTCCTAAGGCTATACTTGATTATCCAAGACTTGGATGTATTAATGTACATGCATCATTACTTCCTAAATTAAGAGGAGGTGCTCCAATACATAAGGCTATAATAGATGATTATGGAACAACTGGGGTTACTATTATGTATATGGATGTTAAGATGGATAGTGGAGATATTATTAGTCAAAGAGAAGTAAAAATACTTGATAGTGATAACTTAGAAAGTTTGCATGATAAGTTAAGTGAAGTAGGAACAAGTCTTTTGCTAGATACATTACCTAGTATAATAGATGGTTCTAATAGTCGTACTAAGCAAGATGAAGACGAAGTAACATATGCTTATAATATAAAAAGAGAAGAAGAACATATTGATTTTTCAAAGACTAGTAGAGAAGTATTTAATTTAATTAGAGGATTATGTCCTGTACCTTCTAGCAATGCAATTCTTGATGAAAAAGAAATGAAAATATATAAAAGCATTATTAGTAGTAAAAACTATAATGGAGAATATGGCGAGATAGTTGATATTACAAAAGAAGGGATTGTTGTTAAAACAGGAGATGCTGCAATAATACTTACTGAAGTAAAACCATTTGGTAAGAAAAAGATGGATGCTAATTCTTATGTAAATGGAATAGGTAAAAATAATCTTATTGGTAAGGTGTTTAAATAATGAAAATGAAAGAATTGTTTAAAAATATAAAAGAACTTAGTAAAACTACTAAAGGAAAAGCGATACTTTTCTTTGGATTTTACTTTGTCTTTTTTATTATAATTATGATTATTGCTAGATTTGGAAGTAGAAATTATACTAAGCCTAGTGATTATGAAAAAGGGAAGTCTGGGACTTTTTATATTAATGATATTGTAGATAAGAATTATGGTTTTACATATCAAGTTAGTCTTGATAATGTTAAATATACTTATACTGGTACAAGAAATAGTAATAATACTTTGTTTGATTATAATGGTAATAATTATTTTAGTAGTGATGATAAGTACTTTATAAATAATAGTATTTGGTCAAAATGTGATAATCCAATTATGTTTTATAATTTTATAAATCCAAGTAAGTTAACTTCTATACTTGAAAATAGTTGGAATGAGGCAAATACGTCATATGAAGATGGTAGACATGAATATTCTTTATTAATATCTACTAATACTCTTAATAAATTATTAGATTCTAAAAATACTGATTATGATGATGTTCCAAATAAGATAGTTGTATCTACTGACAGTGATAAGCTTGCGAATAAGATTACTTACAATTTAGATAGTTATTGTAAACTTAATAATTTATGTGATAATAGTTTAAGTTTAGAGATTAGTTATGATAGATTTGGTAAGATAGAGGGAATAGATAATCCTATAGAATAGGTTTATCTATTTGTGTTATAATATCTGATTGGAAGTGATTAAATGAAAAATATATATGATTTAACTTATGAAGAGATGGAAGAATACTTCTTAAATATAGGTTCTAAAAAGTTTCATGCTATGCAGTTGTTTACATGGTTATATGAAAAGAGAGTAGAAAGCTATTCTGAAGTTACTAATATAAAGAAAGAATTATTAGATAATATTAGTATGGATTATTCGATAGATAGATTAAAGATAGTTAGCGTTGAAGAAGATGTTGATGTATCAAAATATTTATTTGAATTATATGATGGAGAACATATAGAAGCAGTTTTAATGAGACATGATTATGGAAATAGTGTTTGTATTTCTAGTCAAGTTGGGTGCAATATGGGATGCAAGTTTTGTGAGTCAGGAAGAAGAAAAAAAGTTAGAAATCTTGAGACTTATGAGATGGTTTTACAAATACTTATGATTGAAAAATTACTTGGTGAAAGAGTTAGTCATGTTGTTGTTATGGGTATTGGAGAACCTTTCGATAATTATGATAATTTATGTAGATTTTTGAAAATTATTAATCATCCTAAAGGTATGGCTATTGGAGCAAGACATATTACAGTATCTACTTGTGGTGTTGTTCCAAAAGTACTTGAGTTTAGTGAATTTCCTTTACAAATAAATCTTGCGGTTAGTTTACATGCTCCAAATAACGAAATTAGAGATAAAATTATGCCTATTAACAAAGCGTATCCATTAGAAAAGTTAATTCCAGCATTAAAAACTTACTTAGAAAAGACAAATAGAAGAATTACTTTTGAATATATTTTATTAAAAGATATAAATGATTCTACTAAGTGTGCAGAAGAACTTTCTAAACTTGTAAAAGGAATAAATTGTTATATTAATTTAATACCTTATAATGAAACTGAAAATATTGGTTTTAAAAGAACAAATACTATTCAAATTATGCGTTTTTATGATATACTTAAAAAGAATAATGTTAATGTAACAATCCGAAGGGAATTCGGTGGTAAGATAAGTGCTGCATGTGGGCAACTTAGAAGTAAGAAGGAGGAAGTATGAAATCTTTTTATTTAACTGATGCTGGTAAAGTAAGAGACCATAATGAGGATAGTGTAATTATTGTTAGTAATAAAGATAATGATTATTTAATGGCAATCGCTGATGGAATGGGAGGTCATTCTGCAGGGGAGGTTGCTTCATCTATTGCAATTAATTATTTAGGAAAACATTTTAAAGATACATTTATGAATATGTCTAAAGTAGATGCGGTTAATTGGATAAGAGATTCTGTTAATGAGATAAATTCTTTAATATTTAAACATGAGAAGACTCATCCAGAAAGTAAAGGAATGGGTACTACTCTTGTTATGGCATTGCTTACTAAAGAATATTTATTATTTGGAAATGTTGGAGATTCTAGTGGTTTTGTAATGAAAGATGGTAATTTACATAAAGTTACATATGATCATACATTAGTAAATTTACTTGTTAGTGCAGGGGAACTTACTAAAGAAGAAGCTAGTGTTCATCCAAAGAAAAATGTTTTGATGAAAGCGCTTGGTGCTTCTATGGAAGTTGATGTTGACATCTTTGATTGTGATATGGATGTTTCTGAGATTCTGCTTTCTAGTGATGGTTTAACTGGAATGCTTGAAAGAGAACAAATTGAGAGAGTTCTTCTTGGCGTAGGTGGTGTCGAAGATAAAGTTATTAAGCTAATTAGAAAAGCTAATAACAGGGGTGGAACAGATAATATTTCGGTTGCTTATTTGGTTCGTGAAGAAGGTGAAGATAAGTGATTACAAAGGGGCAAAAAATAAATGATCGTTATGAAGTAATTAGATCAATTGGCGAAGGTGGAATGGCTAACGTTTATCTAGGATATGATTGTATTTTAGATAGAAATGTTGCGATAAAAGTATTAAGAGGAGACTTATCTAATGATGAGAAGTTTGTAAGAAGATTTCAAAGAGAAGCATTATCAGCATCATCTCTTGCACATCCTAATATTGTTGAGATGTATGATGTTGGAGAAGATAATGGTACTTACTATATTGTAATGGAATACGTTGAAGGGAAGACTTTAAAACAATTATTAAAAAAGCGAGGTAGTCTTACTTTAAGTGAAGCAATTGATATTATGCTTCAACTTACTGATGGTATGGCTCATGCCCATGATTCTTATATAATTCATAGAGATTTAAAGCCTCAAAATATTATGATTCGTAATGATGGACAAATTAAGATTACGGATTTTGGTATTGCTATGGCGCTTAATGCTACACAGCTTACTCAAACTAATTCAGTAATGGGAAGTGTTCATTATTTACCACCAGAACAAGCTAGCGGAAAAGGTAGTACAATCAAGAGTGATATTTACTCTATGGGTATAATATTCTATGAGTTATTAACAGGAACACTACCTTTTAGAGGAGATAATGCGGTTGAGATTGCTTTAAAACATATGAGGGAGCCGATTCCAAGTATTAGAGAAGAGAATCCAAGTATTCCTCAAAGTATTGAGAATATTATAAAAAGAGCAACAGCTAAGAATCCTAAGAATAGATATGATAGTGCTCGTGAAATGCATGACGATTTGTTAACAGCACTTGATGATGATAGAATGGATGAAGAAGTTTATCAATATAAATATCCAGAAAATGAAAGTGAATCTAAGAAAAAAGTTAAGCCTCAAAAAGAAGAGACAAAAGAGGAATTCTTAGATGAAGAAGAACCTAAAAATTTTGAAAAACCAAAAGATACAGATGAAAATGTTGAAGATGATGCAGAAGAGTCAGCAGATGATAAAGCATTTAATAAAAATAAAAAAATTATAATAATTTTAGCTGCTATTTTTGGAGCAATCGTTTTAATTTTATTATTTATATTCTTCATTTTACCAATGTTTGGTGGAAATAAGAGTATCAAAGTTCCAAACTGTGAAGGATTAAAAGTTAGTCAGTGCGAAGCTAAACTTGAAAAAGTAGGTTTAGTTGCGAATAGTGATATTAAAACAAAAGCATCTGATAAGATAAAGAAAAATAGAGTTATTAAGACAAGTCCTGCAAAAGATAAAAAAGTAAAAAAAGGAACAGAAGTTACAATTACTAAGTCTAGTGGAGATGAAAGTGTTGAACTTGAAGATTATACAGGACTAAATTCAATAGAAGTTAAGACATTACTTGAAACTAAGTATGGATTAAATGTTACTATTGAGAAACGTGAAGTTAGTGATAAGAGTAAAAAGTATGAAGAAGATATAATTATTGGTCAATCACTTGCTGCTGGTAGTAAAGTAAAAGAAGGAGATATCTTAGTTTTATATGTACCGGATGATGCAGAGTTATTTGTTGATATGGCGAGTGAAGGATGGACTAAAGATGATGTTCAAGCTTTATGTGATGAATATGGATTAAATTGTACATTAGAACCAGTTGAGACAAATGCTTATGCTGAAGGAAAAGTAATTAGTCAATCAAGAAGAGTTGGAAGTACTATTTCAAGAGGTTCTAGTTTAACTGTTAAATATGCAGTAAAACCTACAAAGAAGCCAGCTGCTTCATCATCACCATCTACAACACCAAGTAGTGGTACTACTACAACACCAAGCGCATCACCAGATGATACAGAAAATCAATAGGGGGATTTATGAAGGGACAAATTGTTAAAATTAGTAGTGATTTACATTTTGTTAACTTTGAAAATAATATTTATCCTTGTAAATGTCGAGGTATATTTAGAAAAGAACATATTACTCCAGTAGTTGGGGATTATGTTCTTTTCAATAAGGATAAAAAGTTAATAGAAGAAGTCATTCCTAGAAAAAATTTATTTTATAGACCTAAGGTAAGTAATATTGATCAAGCTTTTTTAATTACTAGTTTGAAGTTACCTGACTTTTCACTTAATTTACTTGATAAATTTATTGTATTAATGGAGATTAATAAAGTTAAGCCAATTATATGTATTACGAAGAGTGATTTATTAACATCTTATGAGTTAGAAAATATAGAGAAGACTTTAGACTATTATCGTAGTATTGGATATTGTGTTGTTTATAATACTGAACTTGAAAAAATTGAGGAGTTACTTAAAAATAAGATTAGTGTTTTTACAGGACAAACAGGTGCTGGTAAGAGTACCTTGTTAAATAGACTTAATCCTAAATGGAATTTAGAAACAGGAGAAGTCTCTACTGCTTTAGGACGTGGAAGACATACTACTAGAGTAGTTGAATTATTTGAATTATTTGGTGGTAAGGTAATGGATACTCCTGGGTTTTCTTCACTTGAATTTAAAAATTATTCTAATGAAGATATTCGCAATGCATTTATTGAGTTTAAGAGTTTTCCTTGTCCTTTTAGTGATTGTAATCATACAAATGAAGAAGAATGTTTGGTAAAAAAAGCAGTAAAAGATAATAATATATTAGAGAGTAGATATTTAAATTATCTTAGTTTTATAAAGGAGGATAAGAAATGAGAGTTTGTGCATCTTTTTTAAGTAGTAAAAATATACCAGAAGATTTGGTTAAATTGAATGATACAGACGTTGACTTTATACATGTTGATGTAATGGATGGAAAGTTTGTTTCTAACAAAACTATGCCTTTTAGTGAAATGAAGCATATAAGTGATTATACTTCAAAAAGACTTGATGTTCATTTAATGGTTGAAAATCCATCTAAATATATTCCATTATACGCAGAGCTTAATTGTGAATATATTACTTTTCATGTTGAAAGTAGTGAAGATATTATAAAAAATTTAGAATTAATTAAAGACTATTCGATTAAGTGTGGAATTGCTATATCTCCTGATACAAAAGTGTATAAATTAATACCATATTTACCATATTTAGATTTAATACTTGTTATGAGTGTTGTTCCAGGACGTGGGGGACAAGCATTTATAGAAGAGACTAATAATAGAATAAAAGAGATTAGAGAACTTATTAATTCTTATAAATTAAATATTGCGATTAATGTAGATGGTGGTATTAATGATAAGACTAAAGATAAGTGTCTTGATGCAGATATGTTAACTGCTGGAAGTTATATTGTTGGAAGTGAAAATTTTCAAGAGAAAATATCTAGTTTAAGGTAATTTTCTGTGATATAATTTGAATATAATAGGAGTTGATAGTATGAATAATGAGAATAAGAATACAAATGTAGGTACTAATAATGTAACTAGTAATACTACTAATATTCCATCTGTTGGTTCTGTTCCTTTTAATGGTGTTTCTCCAGTTACTCCACAGATTGTATCTAATCCAACTGAGATACCAGAAATGACTGCACCAACTACGCCACAAATAGTAAATGACCCAACAGCAGCATTAAAAGGTGTTGACTCTTCAACTATATCAACAACAAGTGATGCTCCAAGAATTACTGATACAGCAGTAGAAGCAACAACACATAATAATGAACAAAATAATGCAGGTGCTATGGTTAATGAAAAACTAAAGAAAGTAGAAGTGGAGTATAAGCCACCTAGTAAATTTAAAATTGGTTTAATGCTTTTCTTCTTTGTGCTTATTTTAGCATTTATTATCTTTTTACCTGAAGTTACTCAATATATGAGTGATTTGTTTGATAAAAAAGATAAAACTGTAATTGAAATTACTACAGGTAAGTTAGTTTGTAAATTAGATAGTACAACTGCTAATTTAGATAAAAATTATGTTAGAACTTTCCAATTTACTGATAATAAGATTGAAAAGGTTACATTTAAAACTACAACTAGAGGAGATATTACACAAGATGAGGCTACTTTAAATGAATTGAATAAACAATGTACTGATATTAGAGATGGTCTTGAATCTTTAACTGGAGCATCAATCGAATGTGATTATCAAAATGGAAAATTAGTTGAGACAGAAAAATTTGATCTTGCAACATATGACTATGAACAAACATCTGCTGCGTATACAGAAGCAGGTGCTGATATGTTAAAATTTGATAATGGAGAAGACGTAGATAGAGTTAAAACAAGTATGTTACAAGCAGGATTTAGTTGCGAGAAAATGGACTAATTTGAAAAATTTCTCTATACATGATAGAATGTATGTGAGGAGTTTTTTTATGAAGAAATTTTATTATGGGCTGAATGTATTTTTAGTCTTAGCAATTCCTTTAATGATTTTCTTAAATTTTAGTAATAAAAAGGTTGATATTCAGAAGAAAACACAATCTTTAAATACTAGTGTTTTTACTGAAGGTAAGAAGTTAGTTGAAGAGAGTAAAGTTTTAGTTGATGATATTACTGATAGTGAAAAGAATTTATTTGATGAAAGTCTTAGCATAATGGAAACTTCGGTTTCTAATAGTTTAGTTACAGGAAATATTATAACTGATGTATTGGAAACACAAGTTGGAACTATGTCTTCATATGGACCTGATTGTGTAGGTTGTAGTGGAAGACTTGGTGGTGGGTATGATGCTCGTAGTGGTAATTATACTTATAGTGATAAAACTTATGGAACAGTTAGAATAGTAGCAGGTGATGCTAGTTATCCCTATGGTTCTATAGTTAGAGTTAAAGGAAGTAAATTAGGAGAGTTCTATGCTATTGTCTTAGATAGAGGTGGAGCAATTGGAAAAGGTAAAAGATTTATGTTCGATTTACTTTTTCCAAATGAAAGTCTTGCTCTTGGACATGGTACTGAAAAGGGCTTAGTATTTGAAATAGTAAGATATGGTTATTAATTATATCTAATAGTATTTGAGGAGACTAATTGGTCTCTTTTAATTTTGTATATTGACTTTAATAAATTATAAGAACAAAATAAAACTAATATGTGGTGTGTAAAAGTTTCTCCAAGTCATACTGATAATATGATTGGATTAGATAAATATGTATCTATGAGACAAGTTGCGTTAGATAGAGATTTTAATGGAAGCGTTGTTGATTACGATTTTATTAGTAAAGATTATTTTGATAGTCTTATGAAAGAAAAAGAAAAATCTTTAGTTAGATAATAAATTTAGTTTATAAGAAGATGTAATTTACATCTTTTTTTGTTTTTGTTATTATAAATAGGAGGTGTAAAATATGAATGAGACAATAATAAAAGAGATAGCAACTAATTTAAATATAAGTGATAAACAAGTAAGCGTTGTTTTAAATTTACTTAGTGATGGAAATACCATACCTTTTATTGCGAGATATAGAAAAGAAGTTACTGGAGCTCTTGACGAAGAGACAATTAGAAGTATTAATGAAGTTTATGAATATCAAGTTAATTTATTAAAGAGAAAAGAAGATGTTATTAGATTAATTGATGAGAAGGGTATGCTTACTGATGAGATTAAAGATAATATTATGAAATGTAGTAAGCTTGTAGAAGTAGAAGATATTTATAGACCATATAAAGAAAAAAAGAAGACTAAGGCAACCGAGGCAATTGCTCTTGGGCTAGAGCCACTTGCTAAAATGATGATGACTTTTCCAACGACAGGGGACATTGATAAGTTATGTAGTAAGTTTATAAATGATAAAGTTCCAAATACTGAGAATGCAGTTACTGGCGCTTGTTATATAATTGCTGAATGGATAAGTGACAATGCTTTTTATAGAAAATGGATTAGAAGTTATTTTTATAAGAATGGTGTTATTACTTCTAAATTGAAAAAGGGTGCAGATGATGAAAATAAAATATATGAGATGTATTATGATTACAATGAACCTGTAAAATTGATTAAACCTCATAGAATACTTGCTCTTAATAGAGGAGAAAAAGAGAAGATTCTTACTGTTAGTATAGATGTTAATAATGATGAGATAATTGCTTACTTAGAAAAGAAAATGATTAAGAATGATAAAAGTTTTGTTACTAGTTATGTTAAGAATGCTATAAATGATTCTTATAAGAGATTGATTGGACCTAGTATTGAGCGTGAAATTAGAAGTGATTTAACTGAGAAGGGTGATGAGGCTGCAATTGATAACTTTGGAAAGAACTTGGAAGCATTACTTTTAACTCCTCCATTAAAAGAAAAAGTTGTTCTTGCATTTGACCCAGGATATATTAATGGTTGTAAATTAGCTGTAGTTGATAAGAATGGAAAGTATTTAGATAGTACAGTTATTAAACCTTTCTTAAAAGGAGATAGTGAAGAGCGAATCAGACTTTCTATGGAAGTAGTTGTTCAATTGATAAAGAAATATAATGTTGATATTATCTCTATTGGTAATGGTACTGCTTCTCGTGAGTCTGAAAAGTTCTGTGCTGATATGATTAGTAAATATAATCTTAATTGTAAATATGTTATTGTAAGTGAAGCTGGGGCATCAATTTATAGTGCTTCTCCACAAGCAATTGAGGAGTTTCCTGATCTTGCGGTTGAAAAAAGAAGTGCAGTAAGTATTGGTAGAAGATTACAAGATCCACTTGCCGAACTTGTTAAAATTCCACCAGAAGGTATTGGAGTTGGTTTATATCAACATGATGTTTCTCAAAAGAATTTATCTAATTCATTAGATTTTGTTGTTGAAAAATGTGTAAATAGTGTAGGTGTTAATGTAAATACTGCTAGTGCATCTTTATTAAGTTATGTATCTGGTGTAACTAAAGCTGCTATAAAGAAGATTATTGACTACCGTGAGAGTGTTGGTAAGATTATGTCTCGTGATGAGATAAAGAAGAAAAAAATACTTACTCCTAAGGCTTATGAACAAGCAATAGGTTTCCTTCGTATTAATGATGGTGATAATGTACTTGATTCAACAGCAATTCACCCAGAAAGTTATGATGTTGCATTAAGTGTGTTAAAAGATTTAGGATTTACTATTAAAGATATTGGCAGTAGTGAGTTAGTTGAGAGTCTTGATAAAATTGATGTAGAGAATGATTTTTCTAAATATAATACTGATAAATATACTTTAGAAGATGTTATTTCATCTTTAAAGAAACCTAATTTAGACCCAAGAGACTCTTATCCACAACCAATTTTAAAGAGTAATGTTTTAGATATAAAAGATTTACATGTTGGGGATAAGTTACAAGGTACTGTTAGAAATGTAGTTGATTTCGGATTATTTATTGATATTGGATTACATGATGATGGACTTGCTCATATTAGTAAATTAAGTAATAGTTATATTAAACATCCAAGTGATTTATTTAGTGTTGGAGATATAGTTGATTGCTACGTTGATGATATTTCATTAGAGAAAAATAAAGTATCTCTTAGTTTACTTGAAAGATAGACTAGTTTAGTTTATCTTTTTGTTTTATAATAATCTTAGGAGGGATAATATGATTAAACCTAAAAAGTTAAATAAAGGGGATAAGGTTGCTTTAGTTAGTTTATCTAGTGGATTATTTGGAGATGAAGCAAATAAGGCTAGACTTGATAGAGCAATTAATAATTTAAAAAATTTATTAGAGATAGAGCCTATTTTAATGCCTAATGCACTTATTGGTAGTCGTGAAGTTTATGAACATCCAGAGTTACGTGCAAAGGATTTAATGGATGCTTTTAAGGATGATTCTATTAAAGGTATTTTTACTCTTACTGGAGGAAATGATACTATTAGAATACTTCCATATATTGATTTTGATGTTATTAGAAATAATCCTAAAGTTTTTATGGGATTTTCTGATACTACAGCTAATCATTTTATGATGTATCACGCAGGACTTGTTTCTTTTTATGGACCTGCTGCTGGAGTTGAATTTTCTTTACCAGAAGTTCCTAGTATTGATGTAGAAACTGTTAAGAATACTATATTTAGTGTAAATGATGAGTTATTACTACCACATAGTGGAAAGTATGCTAATGATCCGCTTGATTGGAGTACAAGTATTTTAGATATACACGATGATAAAGAGTATGAAGTTGTTCAAGGAAGTGGAGTAGTTAGAGGAAGTCTTCTTGGTGGATGTATTGATGTATTTGTATCTATTAATGGAACAAAGATTTGGCCAACACTTGATGAGTGGAAGGATAAGATTTTATTTATTGAGACAAGTGATGAACAACCAGATCCAGCTCTTGTAAAAGAAGTATTACAAAATATGGGAGTACAAGGTATTCTTGGAGTAATAAAAGGAATTATAGTTGGAAGACCAAAGAATGGTAAATATTATGACGAATATAATGAAGTAATCAAAGAAGTTTGTAGAATATTTAGTCGAACAGATTTACCAATTATTTCTAATGGTCATTTTGGACATGCTTGGCTTTGGAATGTCATGCCATTAGGCGTTGAAATTGAAGTTGATTTAGAAAATAAAAAATTAACTTTATTAGAAAGTGGAGTAGAGAAGTAAGAAAAATATTAAGTTATTTATTTTTTCAATAAAATAGTCTTAGGTAGGTAGATGATATGTTTGAAAGTATATTTAATTCATTTAGAGAAACTGTTTTTTTAAAAGAAGATAGTAATTTAGATGCTGATCTTATTAAATTAAGAGAAATCAGAGACAAAGTTAAGAACAGAAATGAAATAGATAAAGATATAAAATTAATTGAGCTTGGAATCAAAGGTGAAGCTGAGATTGCTTATGAATTAAAAAATGCTAATTTAGGTCTTGTTGTATTAAGAGATATTACTTTAGAGTTTCAAGGAAATAAAGCACAAATTGATTATATTATTGTAAGTAAAGGGTTTACTTATTTTGTAGAGTGTAAAAATTTAATTGGAAATATTTATGTTGATAATAAGGGACAATTTACAAGAGAATATACTTATAATGGTCGAAAGATAAAAGAAGGAATATATTCTCCTTATACACAAGCTGTTAGACATAAAGAAATTTTTAGAAAGATTTGGTTAGATTCTCATAACTCTTTTGTTAAACTTCTTGTGGGATCTAGTTTTGATAATAATTGGTATAAACCATTAGTGGTTCTTTCTAATTCAAAAGCATTACTTCGTGATAAGTATGCACCTAAGAATATAAGAGATTGTACTATTAGAGTAGATCAGTTAGTAAACTATATTGAAAAGGACTTATCTAATTATGATAAGGATTTATTATCTAATAAAAAGAGAATGTATAGTTTAGCACAGTCTTTTTTAGATTTGAATGTTACAAATAATACTAGTTTTGTTAGTAAATATATAAATGAAATAGAAAGTGGTGATAATACTACTTTTGAGAATATGACTTTAGATAAAAATGAGAAACTAGTTAATAAAGATAATGATGAATTGAGAAGCAAGTTAATTGATTATAGAAAGGCTAAGTCAATAAAAATGAAAGTACGGGCGTATTATATATTTACAAATGATGAATTTGATAAGATTATTGAATTAAGACCAAATACGATAGATGAGTTAGAAAAGATACTAAGTCCTATAAAAATAAAATGTCATGGTAAAGAAATAATTGATCTAATTAATAATTATCAATAATAAGTATAAGTAAGAAATGCAGTTTATTTCTTACTTTTTTGGTATTTAAAATTTCTTTTTAATTTTTTGTTAAAAAGTAGTTGACTTTTTCTTGTGATATTAATATAATGTTAATAACAGGTGGCTACCTATTAAAATTTTATTTTAGATATTAACAAAAAGTTAATAAGAGGAGACTATATGATTAAAAATTTGAAACTTTATGAAAGAGTATTAATAGTTGTGGATATGGTTAATGGATTTGTTTATAATGGTCCATTACATGATATTGAATGTAGTAAGATTATTCCTAGACAAAAGGAAATAATTGATGATCATTTAGACAATGGAGATTTAGTTGTGTTTATTAAAGATACACATACTAAAGATTCTACTGAGTTTTCAAGAATGCCAATTCATTGTTTAGAAAATACAGATGAATCTGAACTTGTTCCTGAACTTAGGGAATATGTAGGAAGAGATAATGTAATTACTATAAATAAAAATTCTACTAGCTTTAATGAGGCACCTGAGTTTAGAGAGTTAATTACTAATTTAGTTAATCTTAAGAGAGTAGATGAAATTGGTGTTTGTACAGATATATGTGATTTTAATGGAATTATGGGTCTTGCGAATAGACTTAATCAAGAAAATAGAGATGTTTCTATATATGTACATGAAGATGCTGTTGCAACATTTAATGAAACTGAAAGAAGAGAATATGTTGAAGCAGCTAAGTTACTAATGAAACAACAAGGAATAAATATTATAAGAAAGTAGGTAAATTTATGAATAATAATAAAAGTATAATGACAGATTTTTATGAGTTGACAATGGCTCAAACTTATTTTGATTCAGGTAAGAAGGATGAAGAAGTATATTTTGATATTTTCTTTAGAACTAATCCTTTTAACGGAGGATATACATTAAGTGGAGGGCTTGATGAAATAATTGATTATATTAAAAATTTTAAATATGGAGAAGAGGAGATTGAATATTTAAGAAGTCTTGGAACATTTAGTGAAGAGTTTCTTGACTATTTATCAAAATTAGAATTTAAGGGAGATATATTTGCAGTACCTGATGGAACAGCAGTATTTCCAAATGAACCAGTTATTACAGTTAAAGCAGACGCTGTTACTGCTCAATTACTAGAAACTGCACTTCTTGCTTGTTTCAATCATGGCTCTCTTGTTACAACTGCTGCTAAAAGAATTACAAATGAAGCAGGAGATATTCCGGTAATGGAGTTTGGTGCTCGTAGAGCTCGTGGAATTGATTCTAGTATTGAAGCTAGCAAAGATGCATATATTGGCGGATGCTGTGGTACTTCAAACACTTATGCAGGTATGAAATATGATATTCCTGTTCTTGGAACAATGGCTCATTCACTAGTTACAGAAGCAGATGATGAGTATGAAGCATTTAAAAAATATGCAGAATCAAATCCGGATAATTGCGTATTCTTAGTAGATACTTATGACACACTAAAAAGTGGAATACCTAACGCTATTAAATTAGCAGATGAGTTTTTAACACCAAACGGAATTAAATTTAAAGGAATTAGAATAGATAGTGGAGATTTAGCTTATCTTTCAAAGGAAGCAAGAAAGATGTTAGATGATGCAGGATATACTGACACAAGTATTTGCTTATCTAATGGACTTAATGAATATACTATTCGGGATTTAAAAAATCAAGGAGCATGTATTGATTCGCTTGGAGTAGGAGATAATATTTCTGCATCTAAAGAACGTTTAGGTGGAGTTTATAAATTAGTAGCAGTTAATAATAATGGAGAAATTATTCCAAAGATAAAAGTAAGTAATGACTCTATTAAAACAACTAATCCAGGGTATAAAAAAGCATATAGATTTTATGATAAAGATACGGGATATGCATTAGGTGATGTAGTTGTACTTGCTGACGAAGTGATTTCAAAGGATAAGTATACTTTAGTTCATCCAGTTGAGACTTGGAAACAAAAGGAATTAAGTAATTATAATGTTCGTGAATTACAGGTACCAATATTTAAGAATGGAGAACTTGTGTACGAAAATCCTAGTGTTCAAGATAAGAAAAAATATTGTGAAGAAGAATTTAAGTCATTATATCCTGAAGTAACTAGAATTGAAAAACCTCATGGATATTATGTTGATTTAAGTGATAAGTTAAGAAATTTAAAAGAAGAATTAATTAAATTACAAACTAAGAAAAATATTGATAATACAAAGGTTAAGGTAAAAAAATAAATGAAAAAAGATAAGTTAGACGAGTTAAAATTATATATTGAAGAGTTAAAGATTGCAAGGTGTGAATTAATAAAAAATGGAGGAAGCTTTTTAAATATTGATAAGTTACATTGTACATTAAATAATGGACTTGAAATGGATAGGGAAAAGATTAGTAAGGCTTTTTCTGATAAGAGTGCATGTATTGTTATGCCAATTACACATGATAATAACACTATACTTGTAGTTCAGCCTCGTCTTTCAACATTAGAAGGTATTGGAGTTGAACTTCCAGCTGGATATATTGAGACTGGAGAAGATGCGAAGACGGGAGCTTTAAGAGAACTTAGAGAAGAAACTGGTTATGTTCCAGATGAGATGATTTATTTAGATAAGTTTTATCAAGATCAAGCTTGCGGTGTTCGTGCGTATAATTATGGTTTTCTGGCTAATGGTTGCTCTAAAAAATACGATCAATATTTAGATGAAAATGAATATTTAAAATACTTTGAATGTAGTGTTGATGATGCTTATGAATTAATCAATCTTGGTTATATTAATGATGTTCAGTCTAAATACGTTATGTCTTGTGCAAAAGAATATATTAAAAAATAATGAGGTGTATAATATGAAAGAGAATGGTTTTGTTAGAGTAGGAGCTCTTGTTAATAAATTATATTTAGGAAATGTAATAGAGAATGCAAAAGAAATATCAAAGGAAATTAAGAAAGCTTATAAGAGTGGAATTTCTATACTTGTTAGTCCTGAATTATCTCTTACTGGATATACTTGTGGAGATATGTTTTTACAGGATAAATTAATTAGTGATAGTCTTGAAGGTTTAAAATATTTATTAGATCAAACAAAAAGACTTAATATAATTTCTATTATTGGAATGCCTATCCTTGCTAATAACCAATTATATAATTGTGGTGTAGTTATTAGTAAAGGTAAAATTCTTGGAATAGTTCCTAAAACTTATATTCCTAATTATAAAGAATTTTATGAATTTAGATGGTTTTCTTCTAGTATTAATTTAGGTGTTAATGAAATAGATGTTCTTGGACAAAATATTCCTATTGGATGTGATTTATTATTTCAAGATAGAGTTAATTCTAGTATAACTTTCTCTATTGAAATATGTGAAGATTTGTGGACTATTGCGCCTCCTAGTAATGATTATTGCAAGAATGGGGCAACTATAATTTTTAATTTATCTAGTAGTAATGAACTTATTGGAAAAGCAAGTTATAGAAAAAATTTAATATCTAGTCAATCTGCAAGAACAATATCTGCTTATATTTATGCATCTAGTGGAATAATGGAATCTACTTCAGATATATTATTTGGAGGAGCAAGTATGATTTATGAAAATGGAAGTTTACTAAAAGAAGGAGATAGATTCTTATTAGATAGTAATTTAATTTATCAAGATGTAGATGTTTATAGACTTATTAATGATAGACGTGTTAATAAGAGTTATAATTTTATTAATGATAATAAGGCTTTTCGTACTATTTTAGTTGATGTATATGACAATATTTCTAAATTAGAAAGAGTATATTCAGAATATCCATTTGTTCCTAAAGATGATTTATTAAGAGATGAGAGATGTTTAGAAATTATTAATATTCAAAGTAGTGCTCTTGCTAGAAGATTAATTCATTTAAATTATCCTAAGTGTGTTATTGGTATGAGTGGTGGACTTGATTCTACACTTGCTTTTCTAGTAATTGTTAAGGCTTTTAAAAAGTTAGGTCTTGATAATAAAAATATAATTGGTATTACAATGCCAGGATTTGGTACAACTAATAGAACATATAATAATTCTATTAAATTAGTTGAAAGTTATGGAGCAACTATTAGAGAGATTAATATTAGGGATGCTTGTAATGTTCATATGAGAGATATTGGACTTGATGAAGATGACAGAAGTATTGCTTATGAGAATGTTCAAGCACGTGAGAGAACTCAAATTTTAATGGATGTTGCGAATATGGAAAATGGTATTGTAATTGGAACAGGTGACTTATCTGAACTTGCTCTTGGATGGTGTACATATAATGGAGATCATATGAGTATGTATTCTGTTAATTCATCTATTCCAAAGACTTTAATTAGATACTTAGTTAAATGGTTTATGGATAATGAGGAAGGGAACAGATATGATGTATTAAAAGATATAATTGATACACCAATTTCTCCTGAATTACTTCCGCCAGATAAATATGGTAATATGATTCAAAAAACAGAAAATTCAATAGGACCATATGTATTACATGACTTCTTCTTATATCATTTTTTAAGATATGGAGTAAGACCAAAAAAACTATATTTACTTGCAAGGCATACATTTAAAGATTTTTCTAATGAAGAAATTATTAAATATTTGAAAGTATTTATAAAAAGATTTTTTACTCAACAATTTAAAAGAAACTGTGTACCTGATGGTGTAAAAGTAGGTAGTATTAGTTTATCTCCTAGAGGAGACCTTAGAATGCCAAGTGATATGAATTTTAAAAGTTATTTGGAAGAAATAGAGAAAATAGAGAGAGAAAATGGCAATAAAAAGAATTAGAATATTTTCGAATAATAATAAAAAGTCTTTAGGAATAAAAGATATATTAATTTCTAAGTTAGAAGAAAATGGTTTTATAATTGATGAATTTAATTATGATTTAGGTATTGCTGTTGGTGGAGATGGGTCATTTTTAAGAATGATTAAAGAGAGTAATTTTAATAGTAATATATTTTATATAGGTGTTAATGCTGGAACGCTTGGATTTGCTCAAGAAGTTGATGTTAGAGATATTGATAAGTTTATTAGCAATTTAAAAAATAATAATTTGATATATGAGGAGTTAGGAGTGCTTGAAAATAGTGTTTATACAAAAGATTCTGTATCCAAATTTTATTCACTTAATGAGATAGTTGTTCGTGAGAAAAATTTGAATACTGTAAAGTTAAAAATAGAAATTGATAATCATTTACTTGAAAAGTTTGCAGGGGATGGAATCCTTATTTCTACATCATTTGGATCTACTGCATATAATTTGAGTTTTGGAGGAAGCATAGTTTATAATGTATTTCATTCAATTCAGTTAACACCTATTGCTCCTCTTAATAATAAGAGTTATAGAAATATTATTAATTCAGTAGTTTTACCCCAAAATAAAGTGATTAAGATTAGTCCGGTAAAAACAAAAGATTTGCTTATTAGTGTTGATGGAGAAAATAATATTTATACAGATGTTTTATATGTTCAAACTGTTATTCAAAATAAAATTATCAAATGTTTAAGAAATAAGGAGTATAATTTTATTGATAAAATAAATGAAAAGTTTATTAAATAAGTTATTTATTAAGAGGTGAGTTTATGAAGAATTTTAAAAATGTAGTTTCAAAGTTAATTGAGAAGGGATTTACTATTTCTACAATGGAGTCATGTACAGGTGGAGGAGTCTGTAATGAGATAACAAATGTGCCTGGTGCTAGTAGTGTCTTATTATTTAGTGCTATTACATATAGTAATTCTTTTAAAATTAAGATGGGAGTAGATAGTGAAATAATTGATAAATATAGTGTTTACAGTATGGAAACTGCTATTTCTATGGCGAAGGCTATTTCTTCTTTTTCGGATAGTGATATTGGAGTCGGTATTACTGGTAAGTTAAAAAGAGGAGATCCAGCTAATGATTTTGGAGATGATAGTACAGCATATTTTAGTATTTATGATAGAGAAAATGATAAGTTCTATAATGTAGAGATTAAATGTTTATATGATTCAAGGGAAGATAATAAGAGATTAATTATTGATAAAATAATTGAAAAGTTGGAGGAAATACTTTAAAATACTTATAGGCTGTGTTATAATCAATTTGTGAATAAGAGGTGGCTTTATGAGTAATTATAAAAGTGAAGAGGAATTTTTAAAGAATTATAATTCAGATGAATTTGATAAGTTATCTATGACAGCAGATATTTTAATTATAAGTGTATCTTCTGAAGAGAAAGAAAATTATCGTAAAACTGATAAGAAGATGATGAGCATTTTACTTGTTAAGAGAGATGATTATCCTTTTAAGAATATGTGGTGTTTACCTGGTGGTTTTTTAAATCCTAAATCAGAAACTTTGGAAGAGTGTGCTAAAAGAGTGTTAAAGAATGAAACTAATTTATCTGATATTTATTTAGAGCAACTTTATACTTATGATGCAATTGATAGGGATCCTAGACTTAGAGTTGTTTCTACTTCATATATTGCTTTAGTAGATAAGGAAAGACTGAGCAAAGTTTTGAATCCGAATGCTTCTTGGTTTGATGTAACTCTTGTTGAAGAAAAGAATAATGTTGTTGACATTATACTCGATAATAAGAGTGAGATACTTCATTTGACTATTGAGAAGACATTACGTGAAAAAACAACTGATAGATATCAATTTAGTTCTAAGAATAAAGTTTTAGCATTTGATCATGATTTAGTAGTGCTTGCTGGACTTGAGAGAATAAAGAATAAGGTTAATTATACGGATATAGTATTTAATATGATGCCTGAATACTTCACTTTAGGTGAACTTCAAAATGTATATGAAATTATTCTTGGAAAGAAGTTACTTGCTCCTGCTTTTAGAAGAATTATTGTAGATAAAGTAGAGAAGACTAATAAAGTAACATCTGGTGATGGTCATAGACCTTCAGCTTTATTTAAATATAAAAAACATAAATAATATATAAGAATTATTTTATATATTATTTTTTAAAAAAAACGTTATTAATAAAATGTTAATAAGAAAGGAATAAAAATATGAAAATAGGAATATTTATTGGTAGTTTTAATCCACCTCATTTAGGACACTTGGATATAATGAATTATTTGTTAGATAAAAAGATTATAGATAAGATTTGTGTTGTTCCTACTGGAAATTATTGGGATAAGAATAATTTAGTTGATATAAGTATGAGAATTGATATGCTTAAGTTTTATGAGAATGATAATATTTTTATAGATAGTGTTAATAATGATTATCAATATACATATCAGTTAATGAGAAGACTTAGTGAGGTATATAAGAATGATGAATTATATTTAGTAATTGGTGCTGATAATATTATAAATTTTGATAAGTGGAAGAAATATGAAGAGTTACTTAGTTATAATATTATTATTATGAATAGAGATAATGTTGATATTTTAAAATATATTCTTAAGTTTAAAGGTAAATTTAATGTAATAAGTAATTATAAATTTATAGATATTTCTTCTACTAAGATTCGTAGTGATATTTATAAGTATAGGAAGTATTTAGATGATAGAGTTTTTAAATATATTATAGATAATAAATTATATGGAGGTAGTTATGAGTAATTTAAGAATTGTATGTATGGATAATATTTTGGAGATAGGTAAGAGTGTTGATAAATTTTTGATGAGTAAAAATAAAGTTAAGAGTTCTTATCTTATGAATGTTAAAAGAGATAGATTTAATAATGGTGAAGGCAAATTTACTATTTTAGAGTCTATTAGAGATAAGGATGTATTTATATTATCTGATGTTGGTAATTATGGGGTTACTTATAATATGCATGGTATTGATGTACCGATGGGTCCTGATGAACATTTTCAAGATATAAAAAGATGTATAAGTGCAATGTCAGGGTATGCTAAGAGGATTGTTCTTGTTATGCCACTTTTATATCAATCAAGACAAGATAAGAGAAATGGAAGAGAAAGTTTAGATTGTGCGATGGCATTAAAGGAGTTAGAAAATTTAGGAGTTGATCATATTGTTACAATAGATGCACATGATGCGAATGTATGTAATGCTATTCCAAATATTCCTTTTGAAAACTTTTTTCCAGCAAATATAGTTTTAGAAGAGTTAATTGAGAAGGAAGATATTTCTAATTTACTTGTTATTAGTCCTGATGTTGGTGCTATGCAAAGAGCAAGGTTTTATGCAGATATGCTAAGAGTAAATGTTGGTTTATTTTATAAAAGACGTGATTTAACAAAAATAGTTAATGGAAAGAATCCAATTATTGAGCATTCATATTTAGGTTCATCAGTTAATGGTAAAACTTGTATTGTAGTAGATGATATGATTGCATCTGGTTCTTCAATGATAGAAGTTGGAGAGAGATTAAAAGAGTTAGGCGCAAATAAAGTATATTTTATTACAACATTTTCTTTATTTACGGCTGGAATTGATGTTTTTAATGAAGCTTATAAAAATGGTATATTTGAAAAACTATATACAACAAATTTAAGTTATATTCCAGATGAGTACAAAAAATTTAATTGGTTAAATGTAGTTGATTGTTCTCGAAGAATAGGGGAAATTATTGATAATATTCATAAGAGTAAATCTCTTTCTAAGTTATCTAATGATAATGAGAGAGTTATTAAGTTATTGGAAGGAAAAATTAAATAATTTTTTAAATATTACTAAGTTTCTTTTTCTGGTAATTTCTCTATTTTGATTTGTAAAATATAAGTTTTAAAAATACTAAATTTGTCTATATTACTTTGTTTATTTTTGTAAATATGTAATTTTTTTAATTAATAGTTCTGTTTAATTTAATTATCAGTAATTAAATTAAACAGAACTTTTCCATAAAAGAAAGTAATGCCTGCACGGCTAGTGCAAATAAAGATGAAAGGAATTAGAAAATTACTATATTGTTAAGAATAAAACTATTTTTAGTTGATATAAAATTAAGAATATTACAAAAAACATATAAAAAGCTTCAAGATAAATATTTAAAAAAATATCTTTGATTATAATAATTTATAAAAAAAATACTTAAAATTTAAAAAATCGCCATATTGACGATTGTTTTGCTTTGTATATTTTAGTCACTATGTCTTGACAAAAATCAATTTTTATTATTTAGATATTGAATACAATGATAGATTATGATAATATTTTAAATGCAATTAATTTGCATTTAGGAGTTGATTAAATGATACTTGATATTTTAAAAGATACACTATTAGATACAATAAAACTTATACCATTTTTGTTTGTAGCGTTTTTAATTATTGAATTAATTGAACATAAAATGTCTGACAAAAATGAAAAAATTTTAAAAAAGGCAGGAAGGTTTGGACCAGTACTAGGAGGAGTTCTTGGTGCTATACCACAATGTGGCTTCTCAGTTTTAGCATCCAATTTATATGTAACTAGAATTATTTCTCTAGGTACATTAATTTCTATTTATTTATCTACAAGTGATGAGATGCTACCAATACTATTATCTAATGGAACCGCTATTTCCAAAGTAATAATAATATTACTGATAAAAGTTATTATTGGTATTATTTGTGGTTTCTTAATAGATTTGTTTATAAGAAAAAACGAGCATGAAGATTATCATATATGTGAAGATGAAAAATGTGAATGTGAAGAGTCAATTATAAAATCTAGTATTATTCATACAAGTAAAACTTTAATATTTATATTTTTGGTAACTTTAATTTTAAATACATTATTTAGTTTTATAAATCAAGAATTTATAGGAAGTATATTTTTAAAGGGAAATGTATTGGCTCCAATTATTTCAAGTTTAATTGGACTAATACCAAATTGTGCTTCTTCTATAATAATAACTGAGTTATATCTTAATAATGTCATTACTTTAGGTACTTGTATAGGCGGATTACTTACAGGCAGTGGGATAGGAATTTTAGTTCTTTTTAAAACTAATAAAAATGTAGGTGAAAATATAAAGATACTTTTATTAATCTATTTTATTGGTGTTATTGTTGGTAGTATTATTAATATTTTGGGTATTGTTTTATGATAGAGAATATTTTAAAAAATAATAATTTAAAAGTAACAAATCAAAGAATTAAAATATTAAATATTATAAATGAATTAGGATGTAATAGTACTCTAAAAAATATAATAAATAATTTAAATGATGTAGATATATCAACAATATATAGAACAATAAAGACGTTAGAAGATAGGAATATTATCGAAGAGATTAGTGGCATAAATGATGATGTTATATATGTAATATCTGATTCTAACAAACATTATATTAAGTGTATAAAATGTAATTCTATAAAAGAAATTGATATTTGTCCAATAGAGTTAGATGACTATATTGATGGCTATAAGATAATAAGCCATTCACTTGTTATTGATGGAATATGTAAGAGGTGTCAAGGTTAAGATAAAAACTCATTATTATGTTCTTTATAGATTGAAATTCAAATTAAGAGATTATGAAAATTTAAATATTTATTTAGGTTATGAATAAAAGTTTGTATTATAATACTAATATCGAATATTATTTATATAAATACAAACTATAAAAAAAGAAGATTACTATATGGATATGTAAAATATAATCTTCTTTTTTTTATTATTTATTACCTGATTTTATCTTTTCAATAACTTTAGGCATTTTATTAGTCATATATGTAAATTGATCATTTAATAATTGATATTCAAGTAATTCATCCATTTTACTGATTTGATTACTGTTTTCTTTTTTTAATTGTTAGAAATAACTCTCTTAAAAAGTTTTCTTTTGATCAATTTATATAAGTAAATTAACAGCATTTCTTCTTATCTCTTCTTTTTTTCTTAATGTATTTATTATTTCTTTTATTATAAATAGTTGCTCATTTGTATATGAAAATTTATTTTCTACACATATTTCTAAAGCGTCTATTAAGGACTTTATATCTTCATTACTTAACAATTCTAAATCTATCATATAAGAGATAATATCTAATTTTTTATTTATTAGGAAAGTGCGTTTAGAATTTTTTATTTTAT
>ULLK01017871.1_pt1 | contig 63458 bp, 67 predicted proteins | sample 1951411 | NCBI WGS metagenome assembly ULLK01 (sample SAMEA4835526, study PRJEB28245) | human gut metagenome | biome: gut microbiome; material: fecal sample | place: Denmark | collected 2008 | reverse complement strand
AAATCGGTGACATTTTAACTAATGTTTAACACTAATTTTTTAAAAGTTTAGCACATTTTTCCAATTGATCTAATAAAGTCTTATTTTTTTCAATCTGTGTAAGAATCTTTTTTAAGGCCTCACAAGCTTCTTCTCCATTCCAATAAGCATCATCATTATTACCAACTTGAATCATTGTAGCGTCTGTAAGAAGTAATTCTGTTGAATTTTTTAATCTGTCAATTTCTTTTGTTAATTTTTTTTCAAGTTTTTCCTTTTCCTTTGTTTTCATATGTTACATCTCCTTATTAATTATTCATTGTATAGTAAAGATATCTTATCTTCTAAATTTGAAATTCTTTCATTTAGTTCTTTAATTTGAAATTTTTTCAAAGAATCATTAAATTTCATTTCTGTATTTGTACTTAATCTATTATAATTACCAGCAGTAGTAGAGCATTTTGTTCCTATATTTAAAAAATTATCTATATCTTTTCCATCTACAATTTTTTTGTAAACTACTTTATTTAAAATATTATTTATTTGATTTAATGAATCTTCAATTATACTCATTTGTTTTACCATATCATTAATTAATGGCAAAGCATTTTTATGATTAACAACCAAATTATTTTTTTTCATATTTTTACCTAATTTTGAAGATTTAACAGACTCTATTTTATTCATAAACATATCATTATCCCTCCTATTATAGTAAAAATTATAACATGTTTTTAAAATAAAAAAAAGAAGTTAAATTTTTGAGTTTAGTTTTTTAGAAAGAAATTTATTATATTTACTTAAATTCTTATTAATTTATAAAATATATTTTTTAAGATTGTAATTGTTTTACGACAAAATTTAGCATATTTATGCTATCTTTTTTATACTGAATTAGCCTAAATTAGAGAAGAAACCGTAACTGTTTAATCTTTTCTCATTCTTCTATTTTCTACTATTATTTTATTTCTCTTGCTATTTTACTTAATAATATTACTATATTTTTTATTAGATGAAATATTATTTTTTTATGATTTGTGCTAACTCCATATTCATAGTTATCATAAAATAACAATATAAATTTTACTTTTCTTTTCAGAACTTCTTCGTAACATTTTTTCTTTTCTCTTTAAATAAAAAGTTTCTTCTATCTTTATTCTTATTTTCATTAATCTCTTTATAATAATTATTTATTGCTAAATTGAAATTATCAAATAATCTTTCTATTATATATACTAGTTTAATATCTATTTTTAAATTTCTAACAAATCTTCTTATTAGAGCAGAATCACATTTAGATATAAGAAATGACATACCTGTAACAAATTTTGATTCAAGTTTTTGACAGTCTATTAGTATTTTTTTTATAAATTATATAAATAAGGATATTCTCTTATTAAAAAAAATGAATCTATAAAAATACAGATTCATTTTTTTAATTATTTTGAAATTTTATATAAACTCAAAGTTAAATTATTTAACTTCTACAGTAGCTCCAGCTTCTTCAAGCTTAGCTTTGATTTCATCAGCTTCAGCTGTTGGAATATTTTCTTTAACAGCTCCGTTGTTATCAACGATATCTTTAGATTCTTTTAATCCTAAACCAGTAATTTCTTTAACAACTTTGATTACAGCAACTTTAGAAGCCCCAGCATCAGCAATTGTTACAGTAACTGTACTTGGTGCAGCATCAGCAACTCCTGCTCCAGCAGGTGCAGCAACTGCTACAGCAGATGGATCAACACCAAATTCTTCCTTCATTGCATCTACTAATTCTTTAATTTCTAATAAATTCATTTCTTTTAAACTACTGATAAAATCTTCTTTTGTTAATTTAGCCATTTTATTTCCTCCCATATTTTTTTATTATTAATTTTCTTCTTTTTGTTGACTATATAAGTCTAAGCAAATAGATAAGTCTCTTGCGATACCCATCATACCACCTGCTAGCATTGTTAATAATTGGTCTCTAGATGGTAATGAAGCATACTCAGCTAATTTAGCTTGATCAGCCTTTTCTCCATCAACAATCCCTACTTTTAAAACTAATGCTGGGTGAGTTTTAGCAAATTCTGATATAACCTTAATTGGAGCAATTTGATCTTCACCAAATGCAAATGCGCTTGGTCCATTTAATCCTTCAGAAAGGTCAATACCTAAATCATTGAAAGCTCTAGTCATTAAAGTATTCTTATATACTTTATAATCTGAATTTGTTTCTCTTAACTTAACACGTAATTCTTTTGCTTCACTATCAGTAATTCCACGATAATCGAATAATACTATAGTTTTAGCATTAGAAGCACGATCTTTAATTTCATCAATTACAGATTGCTTTTGCTTTAATATCTTTTCACTTGCCATAATACACCTCCTTAATTTATTGAGGGATGCCATAATAAAAGGTTCTCAATCATACGAGAACCTTTTAAATCTACTAGTAAAAGTCCTCGGTAGGATTTATTTTAACACCTACTGTCTATGGCACCTACAAATTGTCTTTATTATATACTATAAATTATTATTTGTCAAAATTATTTTCAACTTTAATACCAGGACCCATAGTTGATGATATAGAAATGTTCTTAATATATTCACCTTTTACAGTTGCTGGCTTAATTCTTATAATTTGAGCAACAAATGCATCTAAGTTAGCAAGTAAATCTTCTTCGCTGAAAGAAGCTTTTCCAATAACACCATGAATATTTCCGAATGAATCAGTTCTATATTCAACACGTCCAGCTTTTACTTCTTCAACTGCTTTTTTTACATCCATTGTAACTGTACCTGTTTTAGGGTTTGGCATTAATCCTTTTGGTCCTAAAACTCTACCTAATTTACCAAGTAAAGGCATCATATCAGGAGTCGCAATCATTGTATCAAAATCGAACCAATTTTCTTTTTCGATTTTTTCTAACATATCAGTATCTCCTACATAATCTGCGCCAGCATCTTTTGCTTCTTGTGCTTTAGGTCCTCTTGCAATTACTAAAACTTTCTTAGTCTTTCCTGTTCCTTTAGGAAGTACTATAGCACCTCTTAATTGTTGATCAGCTTTTTTAGTATCTAGATTTAATCTCATAGCTACTTCAACTGAACCATCAAAAGAACTAATAGAAGTTTCTTTAACTAACTTAACAGCTTCTTGTTTTGTATATGCTTTAGTCTTATCAATTTTAGATAAAACTTCAGTATACTTCTTACTTCTCTTTTTCATTTTCTTTCCTCCTTATGTGGTTAAAGCGGATAATTCCTTCCACTAGGTTTGTTTGTCCTATATATTGAAGGTAAATTACTTATTAATCTTTAATTTCAATACCCATGTTTTTTGCAGTACCAGCAACAATCTTCATTGCTTCTTCTACAGTATATGCATTCAAATCAGGTAACTTAATTTCTGCAATTTCTTTTAATGTTGCATTATTAATTGTTGCAACAGTTTGTTTTGCACCAGTTGTTGAACCTTTTTGTACATTTGCATATTTCTTTAATAAGAAACTTGTTGGTGGAGTTTTAACTACAAAATCAAAACTTCTATCATCATAAATTGTGATTTCAACAGGTAAAATATCACCCATTTTATCTCTAGTTGCATCATTGTACTTAGTACAGAAATCTTGTAAGTTTATTCCTGCAGGTCCTAATACAGTTCCAACTGGTGGAGCTGGTGTAGCTTTCCCTGCAGCGATTTGTAATTTAATCTTTTTTACTACTTCTTTTGCCACGAAAAACACCTCCTATAATTTTTAGTTTTCGCGAGTGGTCCAAATAGCTTGATTCCCGCTTTTATAAATGCAAACCATGCTTCCCACTGAATAACTATATATATAAACTAAATATAGCCCCTAAATAATAACACATAATGTTTAAAATATCAAGTAAAATAAGTGTTTTATTGCTTTTTATGCATTTTCTATTTGTCCAAGTTCAACTTCAACAGATGTTTCTTGTCCAAATAAGTCTACTGAAAGCATAACTTTTTGATTAGCTAAGTCAACAGAATCAATTTTTCCAAACATTCCATTAAATGGCCCAGCAATAATTTTAACCTTAGTACCTTCTTTAAGTTCAGTATCTACGTTCATTCTGCTAATTCCCATATTACCTAAAATATTATCAACCTCATAAGGTTGTAATGGTGTTGGTTTAGCACCTTTTCCGCTTGACCCAATAAATCCAGTTACTCCAGGTGTATTTCTTACTACATACCAAGCCTCATCACTCATTACCATTTCAACTAAAATATAACCAGGGAACATTTTCTTTGTTCTTTCCTTAGTTACACCATTTTTAACTTCTGTAACTTTTTCTTCAGGAATAACCACTCTATAAATATAATCTTTCATATCCATAGATTCAGCTCTCATTTCTAATTTTTCTTTAACCTTATTCTCATGACCAGAATAAGTATTAACTACATACCATTGTTTTTCCATAAATACTAACTCCTTTTTAACCAATTAAAGATTGAACCAATGCGAAAAGAACATCAATTAAATAAAAGAAAAGTGAACAAAATATTATAGTAATAATAGTTGCTATAGAATATTTAACCATATCTTTCTTATTTGTCCAATGAACTTTTTTAAATTCAGATTTAACACCATGACAAAATGTCATAAATCTAGCAAATAAACTTTTCTTCTCAACTACAATTTCTTTCTTGTTAGTAGTCTTTTTTTCCTTTTTTTTATTTTCTACTTTCTTTGTTTCTGTTTTTATACTTGATGTATTATACTTGTCTTCAACAACTTTCTTTCTAACTTCAGCCATATCTTCACCTATTCCTAATTTGTTTCAAAATAAAAACACTTCTGAGTGCTTACACCATTAAAATAGCACAAACACAAAGAAATGTCAACGAATATGAACTAAATTAAACTTAATACCCATCCTATCATACACATTAGTAAAAGAGTAAACATACAAATAGTTGGAACTAGTAAATAATTAATAAAGGCTGAATCACGAATTCCGCTGATTTGCTTGTAAATAGTATCATTTATTCTATTATTATTAAAATTACTTAAATTGAGCCTATTGTTTTCTTTCACAAGTGACTTATCTTTTGATGCATTTTCCCCTAATTCATTTTCTAAATTTATTAAATCCCTATTACGTCTTTCAACATCGTATTCACACAAATAAACTGAAGCACCTCTTTGAATCACACCTCTATAATAAGGAACATTTTCACTAGGCAAAAATTGAGCAAATGAATCAAAATTTTCTTTTAAAAATTCAATATTTAACTGACTAAGTGGAATATGTAAATAATAACAAATTTGTATAATACTGGAGTTAAATATATCTTCATTTATCATTTTCTTTTTTCTTATAGGATCAGGAGATAATTGAATTAAACTAACGAATTGGACATAATCAGGTCTATTTTCCAACACATCAATCTGAGTTGGACTAAAATCATTAATACAATAATCATGTTCATGAATATATTTTAAAGCTTTATCCATATTTAAAAATAACTCTTTCATATCATTTTCTGATGAATGAATCTTAATCCATTCATCAAGATTACATGATTCATAATTTCTATAATTATTACCAATCATATTAAAACCATCCTATCCTAATATAATTTTAAATCATATTAAGAAAAAAAACAATTTATAAATTAATAATTATTCACATAATATTCTCGTCCTTATTTCGTCTCTAACTAAATTCACTCTATAAGAAACTGAATTTATTGATACTTCTAAAAGAATAGAAATTTCTTTCAAAGAAAAATTATTCATTTTTAATTCAAAAGGAGCAGTATATTTTAAATCTAATGAATATAAAACATCTTTAATAGTATTCATAGTATCTTCATAGTCTAATTCATCATTTAAAGATACAGAATTATCTCTTACATCTAAATCATCTAATGAAACAAAGTATTTATTACTTATATTTCTTTTTGGTAAAGTTATATTCTTAGTAAAACTAAGTAATCGTCTCCTAATACACAATTCAACAAAAGTATAAAATAATGCCCCTTTCGAAGAATCATACTTATTTAAAGCATTTTGAAATCCAACATAACCTTCTTGAATAAAATCATCATAGTCATATCCATAATCAGAATACCTATCATAAAATTCCTTAGAGATATTTTTTACAATAGGCTTATACTTTTCAAATAAAGAATAATATGAAAACTCATCATTTTCTCTTACCATCGATATTAATTCATAATCATTATAATTTTTATAATTCATTTAACCTACTTTCTATTACGAATCATCTCATATATCATTATACCAGTAGCAACACTTGCATTTAAACTATTAGTTTCTCCATACATTGGAATTTTTGCAATAAAGTCACATTTTTTCATAACTAAATTAGATATTCCTGTTCCTTCATTACCAACTATAAGAGCTATCTTACCAGTATAGTCAATATCTCTATAGTCAACACTATCTTTAAGAGCAGTACCAACTATCCAATATCCATTTTCTTTTAATTTATCTATTGTATTAGATAAATTCGTAACTTGAACTATATTTACATTATCCAATGTACCAACACTAGTTTTCATAACAGTTGCATTGACTTGTACTTGTCTATCTTTAGGAATAATAACAGATTTTATTCCTGCAGCCTCACAAGTTCTAATAATAGCACCTAAATTATGAGGATCTTCGATATGATCTAAAATAACAACTTTCTCCTCATTTTTATTTAAAAAAGTGTTAATATTAGAATATTGATAATCCGGAATAAATAAGAGTATACCTTGATGTACCCCAGAACACAAATTATCAATTTCTCTTTTTTTCTTATAAAAAACTACAATTTTAGAATTTTCGATAAGTGAAATTATCTCTTTATCATTAAAATTCTCTTGCAAAAAAATTTTTTCGACTTTTTCACCTTTTTTTAAAATATCCTTTGCTACATTTCTTCCATAAACTAACATAAACTATACCAAGATAAAATTCATTATTTCATCTATCCTTTCAATGTTTTCTTTTAAATTCAAATAACCAATTAAGGCTTCCAAACCTGTCGCATATTTATACATAATAATATCACAATTCTTAGGGTGGGAAGTTGTTTTATAATTTCTAGCTCTCTTTACAACATCGAGTTCTTCATTAGATAAAAAATTACCAGCTATCATTTTCTTCAAATACCCTGATTGTGATTTTGCACTTACATAATTAACAGCCTCTTTTTGTAAATCGTTAACATTTGCAATACCTTTATTAATTAAATACTTTCTAACATAATTTTCATATATAGTATCACCTAAATAAGCTAAAACTAAAACGTTTATTTCTAATATATTCATAAAATCACCATACATATTATATCATAAGAAAAGAATTAGTAAAAACTAATCCTTAATTATTTCATAAATAGTTCCTTCACGAGTATCAATTAGCTTAATTCCCTCTTTTAATAAATTATCTCTAATTTCATCTGCTAAAACATAATTTTTATTTTTCTTTGCTTCATTTCTTTCAGCAATTTTTTCTTTTATATACGCATCATTTTCTAGATTTTCTTCTTCATTACTAATTAAATTAAGAGATAAAACTTCATCAAATGATGTAATTAATGATATTTTAGTCTTATCTGACACATAAGAATCTTTAAGTAATTCATAAATAACAGTTATAGCATTTGCAGTATTTAAATCATTAGATATTTCTAAAATAAATTTATTATTGTATATTTTGTATAAATTTCTATCTAATTCGCCACTATCCGAAAGCGATTTGATTTTATTTCTCAATTTCTTTAATGTAGACTCTGCTTGAGTAAGCGCATCATAAGAAAAAACTAATTGCTTCCTATAATGAGAATTTAAACACATAAATCTAAAGGCTAAAGGATCAAATCCATTTTCTTTTAATTTAGTTACAGTAAGTATAGCTCCTTTAGATTTACTCATTTTACCAGTTTGATCTAAAAGATGTTCATTATGAAACCAGTAATTACACCACTTATGACCAAGATAAGCTTCACTTTGTGCTATTTCATTTGTATGATGTGGAAAAATATTATCAACTCCTCCACCATGAATATCTAAATGTTCTCCTAAATATTTTATAGAAATTCCACTACATTCTATATGCCATCCAGGATAACCTTTTCCCCAAGGAGAATCCCATAACAATTCATGATTTTCAAACTTAGATGTTGTAAACCACAAAGCAAAATCTGCTTGATTCCTCTTATTTGAATCTTCTTCTACTCCATCTCTTGCGCCAACAACCAAATCATCTTCTTGATGATTAGTTAAAACATAATAGTCATTAAGTTTACTAATGTCAAAATATACATTTCCACCAGAAATATAAGCATATTCATCTTTTAGTAATTTTTCTATTATCTTAATATACATATCAATATTTTCAGTAGCAGGAGAAACTATTTCTGGCATTTTACAGTTAACAAGACTAAAATCTTCAAAAAAAGCATCTGTATAAAATTTAGCTATTTCCATTGAAGACTTATGTTCTCTTTTTCTAGCAACTTCCATCTTATCTTCACCGGAATCAGAATCACTTGTTAAATGTCCAACATCAGTTATATTCATTGCACGTGTAACATCATACCCTAAATATCTTAATGTTTTATCTAAGATATCATGCCCTATATAATTTCTAATATTACCAATATGAGCATAATGATAAACTGTAGGTCCACAAGTATATAATTTTACTTTTCCATCTTCATTAGGAACAAATTCTTCCACTTTCCTTGTTAACGTATTGTATAATTTCATAACATCACCTCTGTTTTTATGAAAATATTATAACAAATTTAAATATAAAATTAAATATTAATATACTTTTTACAAATCTTATCTATATTGTCAAATGAAATTTTCTTTAAATCAATCACATCTAATAAACTAGCAACTTCTTTGTTTTTAATAGAAACATTATTTTTCAATAAATATTTCTTCGCATTTTCATAACTAAAATCATTAAAACACACAGAATAATCATAAAAAGAATTATTTTCTTTTATAAAACCTAAATTATAAGGTTTATTTTCTGCAAAAAATACTAGTAAACAAAATCCTTTAGTTTTAATTTTATTTATACAATTAAGAATTAAGTTGTTAGAAGAAAAATTACAAATTATTAAATTGAAATAATTATTACTAATAGAAGCAAGAATTTCTTTATTTATAATTTCTGTAGAATCGATATATATTGTATTAGCAAAAATAAAAAATTCATTGACAAAATCTTTAAAAATTTTCTTTTTTCCACAAGTATCTTTTCCATATAAAATTAGACATTTATTTGAACTCATATTATTAATAATAGATCTAAGTATACTAATAAGATTAGTAATTGGAGAAACTTCCCAAAAATATTTATTTACTAGTTTCTTTTCTATTCCAGATATTAAATTATCAAAAATATAATTCATTGGAATTCCAGTTATACTATATAACGTTTCATAAACAGTTTTAGCATCAATTATATTAATATGAGATTTTGTTAATAGTCTTTTATTATTAATAGTAATTTTCTTTAACTCATCTTCAATATTTTTATCAGAATTCTCGCCTTTAACATATTTTTCATTTAATAACTTTACTTTTTCTTTAGAAAAACTAGCATTCCAAGAATTTAAATTACAGGAATACTTAGCACATATATTATCTAAAAAATCAATAACAACATCAGGTTGATGTAGAAATGAAAAATAAGAATAGGAAATATCCAATATTAAAGAAAGTATATTATCAGGAATCGTTACATTAAAATATTTTTCATAGGAATTTCTCGTATTAAGCAAAATGTTATAAATTGACTCTTTAGGTAACTCTTTTACAAATATATTTTGAAATCTTCTACAAAACGCCTTATCATTTTTTAAATATTTATTATACTCTTCCAAGGTTGTTGCTCCTATAACTTTAATCTTTCCAGCAGATAAATACGGTTTTAAGATATTGGAAGCATCAATTGCACCATCTGCAGCCCCAGCACCTATAACAGTATGAAATTCATCTATAAAAAGTACAATATTATCATTTTGTTCTATAACATTAATAATCTTATTAAGTTTTTCTTCAAACTCTCCACGATACTTTGTTCCAGCAACAAGAGATGGAATTAGTAGATTATAAATAACATAATCACCCAATTTACTATCGCAATTATTTATTCTTCTTACTAAACCTTCTAATAATGCTGTTTTACCAACACCTGCATCTCCAATCAACAAAATATTATTTCTATTTTTCTTCAAAAGTATTTGCTCAATTAAATTTATTTCTTTATCTCTTTCATAGATCATAAAATCATTCTTTCTAGAACAATATTCATTCATATTAATAGCATATTTATCTAAAATAGAATAATCATAATTATTAAGTATATTTTCTTTACAACTAGAATTATAATGAGAAACTATTTCATATATATCTATATTCATACCAAGAAGTATTCTTTTAGCAATTCCATCTCTTGATTTCATAAATGAAATAAAAACATTTTCTATTTCATTATCATCATAAGTATATTTAGTCGAATTATTTATTATTAAATTAAATAAAGGAGTAAATAATAACCATTTACTCCTTTTAGTTCCAATTCCAATAACTCTTATCAATTCATTTCTAAACATATCATAATTTATATTATATTTATTTAAGAATTTTGTACATTTATACTCTTTATTTTTTAAAATTGCAAGAAATAAGTGTTCACTACCAACATAAGGATGTCTTAATGAATACATCTCATCACTTGAATCTATAATAAGTTTCTTAACTTTATCACTTAAATTCATATCCAAACATTATCACCTCAAATAAATTGTACATTTTATAAATATCAAATTCAAATAAATTCATACACAAAAATAAGACAAAACTCTTAAAAAAAAGAAACCCTAAGGCTTCTTTCAAAAATTAAATTAAAGCTAAAATTATGAATATAATTAATAAAATTATAAATAATTCTAATAATAATTTCCAAATATTCTTTAACCATTCTCCATAAGAAACATCTAAATAAGATAGAACACTCATTAAGATTAAACTTGTTGGAGCAACTAACATTGTTAATCCATACATAGATTGGAAAATAACTCCAACTAATGGGTAATTAGCACTATTTGTTACTACACTTGCGTAGTATGGTAAAACACTTTGGAAAACATATGAAGCTTCAAAATTAAAGAAACTTGATAATATTGCAGTAACTGTAGTAGTAACAATATTAAATTTACTTCCAAGAATAGTTTTATAAATTACTAATTGGAATGGATGATATGTAACTAATACTAATACTGTATATAGTAAGATAACTACACATGCAGGTAATAAGGCTTTCTTAGCTCCTTCTGCAAATCCATCTAAAGCATCATCTAATTTAACTTTATAAATTATTACAAAAATTATTGTTATTAATAATAATGGTAATAATAAATCAACTAAAGTCCAAGAACCAAATGCATTCATTGTTCCTAAAATTTTACCGAAAATATTAAATCCGAATAATTTAAATTTAGAAACAGAATCAGTAGCAGTAGACATAGCCTTAATTCCAAAAGCACTTTCCCATGGAATGAATGCTAAAATCATCAAAACAAATAGTAATCCAAAAAGAATAGAGAATGTAACTGTATTATAATGTTTACCACTATTAGCAACAATAACATCTTCATCTACTAACGCTGCTTTATTAGCATTTTTACTAGTAGTTTTCTTTGTAGATTTCTTTGATGATGATTTAGTTGTTGACTTCTTAGTTGATGATTTCTTTGTAGAAGTTTTTTTTGAACTTGTCTTCTTTTCTTCTACTTCTTCTTTTTCTTCTTTCTTTGCTTCTTCTTTAGCGATTTCTTCTGCCATAACTTCATCAGTTACTTTTACAGCAATACTCTTTGCATCTTCAGCAGCAACAGCTTTTTTATTCTTCTTTATGTACATAATTGTATTAAAGATTACTAAAGCTATTCCTACTAATAAGATTACAAATCTTACTCCAATTTGATAATCAGTCTTAAGACTTAATGTTTTAGTAAGTACACTTAAGTTAGTAGTTGCATAAGTACTACCTGCAAGTCCAACTGTCATTGAACCAACAATAACTAATGCTGCAACAATCTTATCATATCCCATAAGGAAAATTAGTGAAACTAATAATGGAATAAAAATAGCAAAGGCAATTTGCAATCCACAAATTGAAACTCCAAATGCTAAAATTATAGAAATAATTGATAAAGCAAAAATTTCTTTTCCTTTTAATTTAGCAGCTAATTTTTCAACAAAATCGTGATAAGCAGGAATTTTGTTTAAAACTCCGTAAAATCCTCCAACTAAGATTATGAATAAAGCAATATATCCAAAATATGATAATGATGTAAATGGATAATTTACTAAATCAAACAATCCCATTTGAATGCGTCCTTGTTCTACATACGAACTTGAATAATATGCAGCAGGTAAAATCCAAGAAAGTAATAAGAAAAGTAAAATTACAATTAGAACGACTTTCACTGTATTATGTTTTTTCATAATTAACCTCCCATAATAATTATAACTATTATAACCTTATTTTACAAGCATTTACAATTTATTTTAATGAATTTTTTGTGAAAAAAAGAAGAACTTAATTTCTGTTCTTCTCCTTCATTGTAGGGAATAATAACACATCACGAATTGAATCTTGTTCAGTAAATAGCATAACAAGTCTATCAATTCCATAACCAATACCACCAGCAGGAGGCATACCATACTCTAATGCTTCAACAAAATCATAATCGATATCATTTGCTTCATCATTTCCTAAATCTCTTTCTGCAATTTGTGCTTCAAATCTTTCTAATTGATCAATTGGATCATTTAACTCAGTATATGCATTAGCAAATTCTTTGCCGCCGATAAATAACTCAAATCTATCAACAAATCTTGGATCTTCAGGATTTTTCTTTGTTAATGGTGATATTTCAATTGGATGACCATATAAGAATGTCGGCTGAATTAAAGTTTCTTCAACATATTTCTCAAAGAACAAATTAACTATATGCCCAAAACTCTTTTCATGTTCTTGAACTTCAATTCCATGTTCTTCCGCTAACTTTAAGCATTCTTCTAATGATAAATCTTGTTTAAAATCAATTCCTGTTTGTTCCTTAATAGCATCTACCATACTAATTCTCTTCCATGGCCCTTCTAAATTTATTTCATTTCCATAGAAAGTATAATTCATTTTTCCAACAACGGTTTTAGCAATATTTGTAAACATTCCTTCTGTTAAGTCCATCATTCCTTCTAAATCAGAATATGCTAAATATGCTTCTAATTCAGTAAATTCAGGATTATGCCTTAAATCCATACCTTCATTTCTAAATACTCTTCCAATTTCATAAACTGCTTCCATACCACCAACTAATAGTCTCTTTAATGGTAACTCTAAAGCAATTCTTAAATACATATCTAAATCTTGAGCATTATGATGAGTTGTGAATGGTCTTGCAGATGCTCCAGTTAATAATGTAGATAGAACTGGTGTTTCAACTTCTACAAATCCTTGATTATCTAAATAATTTTGAATACTTCTAATAATTCTAGGTCTTAAAAAAGCTACTCTGCGTGAATCTTCATTCATTATTAAGTCTACATATCTACGTCTATATCTTTCTTCTTTATCTGTTAATCCATGGAATTTTTCAGGTAATGGTCTAAGTGCTTTAACTAAATGAGTATACTCTAAACATTTTATTGTAACTTCACCAGTCCTAGTTTTCATAATTTTTCCATATACACCAACAATATCACCTATATCAGCAGTTTTAAATAATGAATAATTTTCCTCTCCAATATCATTTATTGAAATATAAATTTGAATAGTTCCTGTCTTATCTTGTATTGTAAAGAAAGATGCTTTTCCCATTTTTCTTATAAACATAATTCTTCCTACTACTTTTGCAGTATCATCCATATTTTCAAATGCATCATGTTCAACATCAGCATATTTTTCTTTTATATCTTTAGCATAGCTATCTCTATCAAATCTATGACCAAATGGATCTAATCCTAAATCTCTTAATTTTTCTGCTTTTTCTCTTCTAACCATTTCTTGTTCAGTTAATTCTCGCATAAAATCACTCCTCTTTTCTTTCTAAAATATCATATTATTTAAAACAAATAAACATAAAATAAAAAATTTAATATTATTCAGCAACATTTACAACTCTAGTTCTACAAACTAAATCATGTAATCCTTTTCCATCTTTTCTAAACAACATCATAATTGCACATATAAAAAGAACAATATATTGAATAAAACTAACACCCATAACCACAAAAATATATGACCTTTTAGCAACCGTAAGCATAATTATAAAATCAATTATATATAGCAGCAACGAATTTATCATAAAACTTCTAAAAATCATTTGATTTATAGTAAGCTCATCTGTTTCAGACTCAACTCTTATTTTCATTAATTTTTTACCTAATGTTTGACCTTTACTATATATTTGATATACAACAAAATATAATATAGTTAATAAAATAACAAAGATAGATACTATCCCTTGCTCACGAGCAATACTATAACTTATATTACCATATTGAATAACATATTCTTCTGTACTAATTTCATTTTTTTGAAATTGATCAACAATTTTTGTTGCTTGATTACTTAAATTTTCAACTCTTTTTGCATCTAAAAATGGTGTTGATAGTATAGATGCAATAAAACTTACTAAAAGAATATCTATTAAATAAGCAAAAACACGCTTAGTAAAATAAATGTTTTCTTTGTTTTCTGTTATTTTCTCCTTGGATTTTTCTGTCTTTCTAGCTTTTCCATTTTCTACATATTCTTTAATTTTAGAACTAACATCTTCTGAAACATCGTCTTTTGTCTTTTCATCAACTTTCTCTTCAGAAACTATATCAACATCTATCTTTTTCTTCATTTTGTGCCTCCTTAAATTCATTTAATAATAAAATTATATCATGAATACTAGTTGTTTGATACACCTTATTCTTTAATTCATTAGCACCTTTAATACCTTTAAAATACCAAGAAATGTGATTTCTAATTTCTAAACAAGCTAATTTTTCATTTTTTAAGGAATCTAATAATTTCAAATGTTTTAAACACATATCAATTCTATCAACGATAGACACATCAATAACTTCTTTTCCATCAAGATAGTTAACAATATTTTTTATAAGCCAAGGATTTCCTAAAACACCTCTACCTATCATAACAGCATCACATTTTGTCTCCTCAAGCATCCTTTTTGCATCCTCAGGAGACTTTATATCACCATTACCAATAACGGGAATTGAAACATTCTCTTTTACTTCTTTAATAATATTCCAATCTGCTTTGCCACTATATCCTTGGCTTCTAGTTCTTGGATGAACACATATAGCACTTGCTCCTGCTTTTTCTATTACTTTAGCAACTTCTACAGCATTAATATGGTTACTGTCCCAACCACTTCTGATTTTAACAGTAACAGGAACATTGACAGCCGAAACAACACTAGAAACTATATCAAAAATTTTATCTATATCTTTAAGTAATGCTGATCCTGCCTGTGCTCTAACAGCAACTTTCGGAACAGGACACCCCATATTTATATCGATTATATCCGGCTTCATTTCTTTTTCAATAAATTTAGCTGCCTCTACAAAAGACTCTTTATCACTACCAAAAATTTGTTGACTAATTGGTCTTTCTTTTTCTGTCATATAAAGCATATCTATTGTTTTTTGATTGTTATATGTAATTGCTTTATCACTAACCATCTCTGCATATATTAATCCACATCCCATATCTTTACAAATTTGTCTATATGCAGAATTACAAATACCAGCCATTGGTGCCAAAACAACTTGATTTGATATCTTTATATTTCCTATTTTCCACTCCATAGAATCACTCCCAATAATTTTCTAAGACTTGCTTATTATATTATATATTAATAATTTTTTCAATGAAAAAGGAATTAATAGTTAACTCCCATTTTATATTCTCTTCTTTTCATTTTTACTAACATTTCCTTTGTTTCTTTAAATACATAATCTCTATTCGTCGAAAAATCTAAGTTTAAAATTTTATTAAACATTAACTCTATATAAACATCATCCAAATTAATATCAACTGGATGTACGATATCTGAACTATACTTATTTAAAAAATCTAATTTTACATAAGAATATTTTTCCTCATCTAATACTAAAAAAAGGAAAATAGTAATATTAATCTTTATTATATAAAGCTGTTTTTACTCATTAGTTATAGGAGAAGTATAAACAACACTACCATTTGTAATATCTTTAAATACAACTATTGATAGTCTATTTTTCTTATTATTCATATAATTTTTATTATTAACCATAATGTACTCTCGAACTACAAGATTCCATGGTTTTAACATATATATAATTTATTCCTTTATTTATTATTTTCTTTAAGTAAATCTCTTATTTCTTCTAAAAGTAAAACTTCATCACTTTTCTTTACTTGTACTTCTTTTGCCTCTTTCTTTTGACCAATACTAACTAGCCTATTAAAAAACTTTAATAATAGAAATAAAACAAAAGCCATAATAAAGAAATTAATTATTGAAGTTATAAAATCTCCATATAAAATTCTTTGACCACCATAAATCTTTAATGAACCTCCAACTTCTGCTCCACCTATTCCATTAATAAGCGGATTGATGACATCTTTTGTTAAAGCAGTGACAACATCAGAAAATGCTGCACCAATAATAACACCTACAGCCATATCCATAACATTTCCTCTCATAACAAAAGCCTTAAATTCATTTATAAAGCCTTCACTTTTTTGCTTTAGTTCGTCAACATCTACTTTTACATTTGTCTTCATAATACTACACCTCACTTAAATTATATCAAAAAAAGAACTAGATTAATCATCTAATTCTTTTAATAATTCAGCTTTATTCATCTTTGAAACATTCTTTATACCTTTTTCCTTAGCTATTTCTCTAAGTTTTGTAATTGACATTGACTCATAACTATCATCTTTTTCTTCTGGCATTTTTCCATTTTCAACAAGATAATCAATTTGTTCCTTTGTTAATGTCTCATACTCAAGTAATGCTTCAGCAATTAATTTTAATAAATCTTTATTCTTAGAAATTATTTCTTTTGCTTCTTTATGACAATCATTAATAATCTTTCTCATTTCCATGTCTATTTCATTAGCAACTTCATTAGAAAAATGTTGTGGTTTATTATAATCTCTTCCTAAGAACACACTTCCACTTTGTTGTTCAAATTGTAGCGGTCCTAAATCACTCATACCATACTCAGTAACCATAGCACGTGCAATCTTAGTTGCTTTTTCAAAATCGTTATGAGCACCAGTTGTTATTTCTCCAAATGTAATTTCTTCAGCAGTTCTTCCACCAAGAAGACCAGTTATTTCTTCAAGTAAATCTGTCTTAGTTGAACATAATTTTTCTTCGCTTGGAACCATCATATTATATCCACCAGCTTGTCCACGAGGAATTATCGTTACCTTTTGAACATCACTAGCATTTCTTAATTTAAGTCCAATAACAGCATGTCCTGCTTCATGATATGCTACTAATTTTCTATCTGCTTCACTATATTTATGACTAGTCTTTGCAGGTCCCATTAATACTCTATCAGTAGCTTCGTCTATTTCACTCATTGTAATTTCAGATTTATTTCTTCTTACAGCAAGTAAAGCAGCCTCATTTAATAAGTTTTCAAGATCAGCTCCACTAAAACCTGGAGTTCTCTTAGCTAAGTTCTTTAATGTAATACCATCTGCTAAGATCTTGTTCTTAGCATGTACTGCAAGTATTTCTTCACGACCTTTTACATCTGGTAAGCTTACTGTAATTTGTCTATCGAATCTTCCTGGTCTTAATAATGCTGGGTCTAAAACATCTGGTCTATTAGTTGCAGCAATTATTATTATACCTTCATTTGCTCCAAAACCATCCATTTCAGTAAGTAATTGGTTAAGTGTTTGTTCACGTTCATCATGTCCTCCACCTAAACCAGTTCCTCTTTGACGACCAACTGCATCTATTTCATCGATAAAGATTAAACATGGAGCAGTTCTCTTAGCTTGTTGGAACATATCACGAACACGGCTTGCTCCAACACCAACAAATAATTCAACAAAATCAGAACCACTTATAAAATAGAATGGAACATCAGCTTCTCCTGCAACAGCTTTAGCAAGTAAAGTTTTACCTGTTCCTGGAGGCCCCATTAATAAAACACCTTTTGGAATTCTTGCTCCTAATTTTTGAAATTTCTTAGGTGCTTTTAAGAAATCAATAAGTTCCTTAACTTCTTCTTTTTCTTCACTAAGTCCAGCTACATCCTTAAATGTAACTTTATTAGTATCACTATTCAATCTAGCACGACTTTTACCAAAATCTAATGACCCTTTGTTACTTGCCATTTGCTTATTAAAGAACCAGAAAGCAACTCCAACTAATAGTACTATTGGTAAAATATTAACTAAAATATATAAAAGTGATGATGAATCAGGATCTGGTACAACAGTTAACTTAAAATCTTGATTATCACTTGCTTTTACAATCTTTTTCATAACTTCATCACTTAAAGGTAAAGTAGATTCAAATGATTCATTTTTCTTATATCCTTCTAATTTACCAGATACATCATAGACATATCCACTTCCTCTAGTAACAATAGTTAATTCTGTTATTTCCTCTTTATTTAATTTTTCAATAAATTTATCATATGTTAAATCATTTACTTTTTGACCAGCAACTGTGTAAAAATAAAAAACACCTAACATAATAACAAAAATAAATAAGTAAGGTAATAACCCTTTTTTTATAGTTTTCTTATCCATTTTTTTATTCACAAATTTTCCTCCTTAACTATATTTCAATATTATATCATAAACATCAGATTTCTTTTTGTCAAATTTAGATTTTTTAATTCCAGGAATCCATACTACATTCCCACGTGAATCAACAACAATAGGCCAACTATCACGCTTATCCAATGATATTTTTTTATCTATAAATATATCTTTTACTTTTTTAGTACCATTTAAACCCTTCACCTTTATCTTATCTCCAAATCTTCTGGTTCTAACAATTAAAGGTAAAGTTATCTCTGATGTATCAAGTCTACATACATTATTACTATTATCAGAATCATCAATTGTTTTTTCTATATAATGATTATTTGGTAACATAGCATAATTATCAAACTCAATCTCATAAGATGAAATAGTATCAATATTTCTATTAAGAGTAAAATAATTATATTCTTTCTTTGCTATTACATCGTTTGGTAAATTAATAAAAATATTAGCTTTTCTACTATTAATTAAAGTTATAATCAAATCGATATGTCTATCTCCAACTAATATTAAATCATCTTGATAAAACTCACTCAACATATAGTATAGTAATTCTCTTTGAATAAATTCATCTTCTAACAAAAATTTATCAACAATTAACTTTTCTTTATCAAAAACTCTTTTTATAGCCTTATCAGTTTCCTTTTCAATAAACTTATTTGCTTCATTTAATGTGTCACTAAATTTTAAAAATTTTAAATGAACGTCTTTTTCTTCTTTTTTTAGGAATGGTAACACATATTTTCTATATCTATTTCTGGTATACTTATCTTTATCATTTGAACTATCAACGTAATACTTAACATTATTATCAATATCATATTGATGAAGTTCTTCCTTAGTATAATGAACTAATGGTCTAACAATTTTATAAGTATCCATATCTACAACATTTTTAAAGCCACTATAACCATTTAAGTTAGACCCTCTAACTATTCTCATTAAAACAGTCTCCATTAAATCATCACCATGATGTGCAGTCATTAAGTAATTAGCGTCATATTTATGAACTAAATTTTCAAAAAAGTTATATCTTATATTTCTTGCTTCATTATGAAAATTATCATCACCATACTCTTCAATAACCATAACTTCAAATACTAAATTATTATCTATACAATATTGTTTTAAAAATTCTGCCTCTTCATAACTCTCCTTTCTAACATTATGATTTACATGAGCAATTATTAAACTTAAATTGTATTTATTTCTAATCTTTAACAGCATATCAACAAGAGCCATTGAATCAGGTCCAGTAGAACAACCAATGACAATCTTATCATTTTGCTTAAATTTAAAGTCCTTCTCTATATTAATCATGGACATTCCTCCAATCAACCAATATTATAACATAGTTACACAAAAAAAAAGAAAATATATTTCTATTTATCTGGAATTTGCAAAATATATTCTCCATCTTTAGAATATGAATATTTTTCCCTTGCATATCTAGCTACATAATCTGGATTTTGTAATTTTTTAGCATCTACTTGTAATTCTTCCTCTTTTTCTTTTAAACTAGTAAGTTGCTTATCAAGTTCCTTTTTCTCTTGATACTTATCAAAAATTTCAATCCAGTATCTACCAATAGAGAATGTAACGCCGAATATAACTACAAGAGATAGAATAGCTAAAATAAAAGTCCTAAGCTTTCTCTTATTAACTTTTTTTACTTTTGTCATCACATTCACCTACCTTTTCACCTTATATTATATATCTTTTGAAAAACTCAATCTTAGCAAATAATTAAATTTATTACTCGTTTTACATTTATTTACATCTTTTTATTAAGAAAATTATAACTAATTAAAAAACCAAATATAATTAATAAAAGAAAATATAAATGTAAAATTCCATTATTTAAATAATTTAAAATTACAAAATATAGAATAGAAATAAATAAAAACAAAGAAATATAATATAAAATTCTTAACCTATATCTTCTTAAAATCAATAATTTATAATTAACTTTAAACATAAAAAACAAAAAAACACCAAATATAAAAGAAAAAAACATACTAATAATTTGAGTAACTAAATTCATTACTTAAATAACCTATTGAAAATACCATCTTCTTCTTTCTTCTTATTCTCAACAACGTAATTAATTGAATCAATAGTTCCTTTAATAGTAACATTTCCAGCAAGTGTATCTAATTTTATAAGTTCTAAACCTTCTCCTTTAATAACCATAAATCCCATAGTTGTTTCTAAAATAAAATGTAATTTATCAAAATTATCTATTTTTTTTACACCAGTAATTACAAGCGTTTTTCTTTCAAGTAAACTAACACTATGATTATAATTATTTATTGTAGAACTTTCCTTATCCATATTTGTTCCTCCTAATAATATATATGTTAAAAGGAAAAATTTTATGCAAGAAAAAAAGATGTAATCACATCTTATTCTTCGGTAGATGGTTCATCTTCTGCTTTTTCGTAAGCTTCTAAAATAGCTTCTTCAAACATAGCACGAACTTCAGGATTAATTGGATGAGCGATATCGCGGTATCCTCCTGTAGCTGTTTTACGACTTGGCATTGCTATAAATAAACCGTTGTCTCCTTCAATAATACGAATATCATGTACTGCAAAACTATCATCTAATAATACAGATGCAATTCCCTTCATACGAGAACTTTCCTTATCAATTTTACGTACATTTACAGATGTAATCTTCATACGATTTTCCTCCCTCTTAAAGCGTTACCACTTTATAAGTTAATTTTATAATATTATTTATTAAAATGCAATATATTTTAATTTTAACCAACTATTTTCAAGTTATTTATAAGTAAATCACTATAAGTAAAAGACAAAGTTCTACCATCACAAGTACTTATAGTGAATATTGCTGGATATGCTTTGTCAATAAAACCTTCAAAAATTTCATTTTGATTTCTAGGTCCCTTATAAAAAAATTTTCTTTTTATACCAATATTTTTATAAATAATATTTTTCGCAATATTAATATTCATCGTGGATACCCCACATACATAGTACCATTAGTAATTATTCCTCCAATACCATCACTACCATATTTTGTTTTCTTAATCATATTAATTAAATCAATACTTTGATTTTTATCAGATAAAGCAACACTTGACGCTATTATTGCAGGGTCTAGAGCATGAATATTTATTCTCTTAGGACTCGACGCAAAATTAGCACCTGCTTGAATTAGTTTTTCGTAATTAGATTGACAAGCACCAGCTATTATAATTAACTTATCTTGACTCTTTTCATATTTTCTTGCTTCTTTAATAGCCGAAATAAAATTAGATGAATTTTCATAATTATTTAAATCATTTTCATCGTGTTTTTTAGAAAAATAAGCATCGTGACCAGTAACAACAACAATATCCGGTCTATATTCCTTTATAAGGTTAACAATTTTAGAGGAAACGCTTTTTTCAGACAAAGTAATTCCATTTGCCTTAATACCCATATTTTTATAAAATTTCATACACCTATTCAAATAATCATTATCTCCATCAATATGTAATATTTTTCCAGGTATGTAAAAATAATTATCTCTATCCATATGAATTAAAGATAAATTTCTCTTTATTATAGAATCATCGTCATTTAAAACATTATTAACTATAGTAAGATCATCTATATCAGCATCAGCATATAAACGTAAATCAACACCTTTTAAAACTACATTTTGTTGATCTATACTAATGATTCTAAAAACAATGTCATGATTATGAGAAATACGACTTACTAAATCACCTACTTTGAATTTCAATCAATCATCTCCCATAAATTTATATGCTAAAAAAAGAAAAATAGAATAAAAAAAGGATTATCTATATAACCCATTTGCTAAATCAATAAAAACATCTAATTGTAAATTTTCTGCTCTTATACTCAAATCATAACCATAATTATTTAAAATACTCTCAACAATATTTAAATCATAACTTTTTAAATTGTTTTTAATTGTTTTTCTCTTAAATTGAAAAGAGTCTCTAACAATTTTTTCAAAAAAATCTAAATCAATAACTTCTCTTCTTTGCTTTTTTTCTTTAAATGATACTATTACACTATCAACTTTAGGTTCTGGTATAAACTCTCTTTTTGAAACAAAAAACTCCTTTTTTATATCATAAAAATAATTTAATAACACAGTAATCGACCCATATTCTCTAGTTCCAGGTCCAGTTGAAAATCTATCACCTACCTCTTTTTGTACCATCATTACAATTTTTTCAAAAGATAAATGTGATTTTACCAGTTTCATAAGTATAGGTGTTGTTATATAATATGGCACATTACTAACAAAATATAATTTATTGTAATCATATTTTTCAACATCTGATGGAATATCAGCCTCTAAAAAGTCTTGAAATAAAACATCAACATTATCAAGACCATCAAGTCTTTTAAATAACTCATCAGAAAGTTCTCTATCTATTTCATATGCAAGAACATTCTTAGCACACAATGCAAGCTCTCTAGTCATAATTGCTCCACCTGGACCAACCTCTATAACTAAATCACTAGAATTAACACCACTTACATCAACAATTCTTTTTACTGTATTAATATTTTTTAAAAAATTTTGTCCAAACTTCTTTTTAAATTTAACATCATACTTTTCCATAAAATCACCAACTGTTCCTATTATAAAACATATCAAAAGAAAAGAAAAGAATTTATTAAGACTCTCTTCTCTTTGACATAAGAACAGTAATTTTAATAGTATCATATAAAATAACTATTCCTATAGGAATTAAAAAACAATATAAGAAATTAGAAGGTTTTGATAAAAATGAATGTACATAACCTATTTTTGGAATAACAAATAAAACTTTTCCATAAATCTGATTAGTTGCAACAGAAGCATAATCAGCAACTGGATTATTATCACCTTTTGTAGTATAAATCGAACTGTCCTTATTAACGTTCTCTTTATTTATAACTCTATGAGTTACTGTTAACCCTTTATAATAAGTATCGCTAGATGAAAAACTTATAATATCTCCAACCTTATATTTATCATGATCAACTCTTTTTACAATAATAGCATCATTAATATTTATTGTTGGAACCATACTTTGTGAAACTATAATATAACCATTAAATAAAGGACTTTTATAATGTGGATTATTAGAATTAATTAAAATATCTCCGAAATAAAGACAAAAAACAAAACCAAGCACAACTATAAGGCATAAAATTGCCAATAAAAATGCTCTTAAAATAAAATGTGATAAGTACTTAATTTTATCAAAAGGATTTTCTAATCTACCTTCCATCTTTATCAACTTCTCCTATCATATTTTTATTATAATACTCAAAAAACCAAAAAACTATAAATAAAAATAAAAAGAAGTCAACTTTACACTTCTTTTATTTAGCCTTTCCATTAATATCAACTTCTACAGAATAACTACCATTTTGAACTAAACTGGTATCAGCAAGCCAAATTCTTAATCTATAATTATCAGTACCAGACTTAATTTTCTTTGCTTTAGTAAGAACCATACTATCTTTTTCACTACCTAATACAGTTTTTTTCTTTAAACCTTCAAATTTTGTTGGACCAAATACTTTAGAATAAGTTCCATCACTTTCTTTTTCCAAGTAAACTCTTATATCACTATCCGAAATAGTACTTTTACTTTTATCTCTTTTTATAGAAACTTCATATTCTACATACTTAGCTTCATCTAAATTAGCATCTACAGAAAAATCAAAATATGAACCTTCTGTATTATCTTTTATTCCGATTAAATCAGAAGTTGGAATAGCATTCGATATACTTAAACCATCTATATTATCAGAATAGTTAAGTAAAATGTTTCCTCCTTCTTTTTTCTCAACAACAACTTCTTGCTTCTTATTACTAACAAGAACTATACCAACAGCAAGAACTATTATAAATATAGAACACACACATACTAAAATTATCCAAAAATTCTTTGATAATTTTTCTTTTCTTGAACTAGCCATATTTCCTCCTAAATACTCCTTACATATATATCAAAAGATATACACTTATTATCATTACCTAATGAATACAAATCAGATACCCAAGCTCTTAATTTTAATTTCATACTACTATTAGACTTAATAATACCAGAATATAAAAGTTTAGAATCTGGTAAATCATCTATAACAGATAAAGATGAATATGTAGGTAACTTATTATTAGTAAATCCATTTAATGCATTATCATTAGAATCAGTCAAATATAAATTTACAAATTCATTTCCAATTTCATTATTACCAGAACACTTAGAATTTTTCTTTAAGTATACTTGATAATTTATATCAGTAGAATATTCATTCTTATAAGTGAATTCTTTTAATACTTGCTTTGCATCATCAGCATCTCCTTTATATACTTTACCTAAAGCATCAGAAACTGGAAAACTACTATTCAAATAAACATTATTTGTCTCAACATAGTGTTCTTCTAAAACATATGCTCTCTTTGAATTATTTCTATTACTAGTATAAAAATATCCAAGCAACATAAAAAAAACAAATAAAAATACAATTACAATAAGTGCCAGCATAACTTGTTTTTTATCTTTAACATTCATATCCACACCAACCTATTATTTCCTAAAGAATATCACAAAAACTATTTCAAGTCAAATAAGTTATACGTACTAGAAAGTGTATTTTCAGATACATTTTCAATAGATAAATTAAGAATTTCTGCTACTTTTTCTGCGATTAATGGTATATATTTAGAACTGTTTTTCTGTCCTCTATAAGGAACAGGTGTTAAATATGGACTATCCGTTTCTAATAAAATATTTTTAATACCAATAGCATCAACTACTTTATACAAATTACTATTTTTAAATGTAACAACTCCACCTATTCCAATTTTATATCCCATTGAAATATATACTTTAGCAGTTTCTGGACTTCCACTAAAACAATGAATATCTCCAATTACATTAGGAAACTCTTTCAATATATTAATTGTATCTTGAGTAGCATCTCTACTATGAATAACAACAGGTAAATTTAATTTTTCAGCAAGAACCATTTGCTTTCTAAACAAATCTTGTTGCTCTAGTATATCTTCTTTTCCATAATGATAATCAAGACCAATCTCACCTATACCTACTACTTTATTAATATTAATCAATTGAGTTTCCAATAATTCTAAGTCTTTATTTGTTATAATAGAAACTTCACTAGGATGATATCCTAAAGTTAAATAAACATTCTCATACTTTTTTGATAATTCTATCGATTCTAAAATACTTTCTTTAGTACATCCAGAAATGATTATTTTTTCTATTCCTGCTTTTTTATTTTCTTCTATAATTAAATCAATATCATCATAATCTTCACAAGATAAATGACAATGTGTATCAATAAACATATTATCCCTCCAAAATAATTATACACTAAAAAGAAAAATCCTATAATGTTGATTTACATTATAGGATAACTTTACTTTGTAGTATCAATTCTCATAAATAATGGAGATGGTTGACCTAAAGAATAATTGTTATCGTCCAAATAACTAAAATCTTTTTTATCATTTGATAATTGACTAAATATTTTATCACTAGTATTAGTTAAGAATGGAGCCAAGAAAACTGCACTTACTCTAATAGCTTCTAATAAATTATATAAGACAGTTTCAAGTCTATCTTTTAGAGCATCATCCTTAGCAAGAACCCATGGAGTAGTTTCATCTATATACTTATTACTTAATCTTAATAAATTAAATATTTCAGTAATAGCATCACAAATTTGTAATTTATCCATCTTTTCAGTTACTTTACTATCTAAATTATTAATATTCATAATAAAGTCTGTATCAATATCATCATATACTTTCTTATTAGTAACTTTTCCATCAAAATATTTATTTGCCATAGAAATAGTCCTTTGAACTAAATTTCCTAAAATATTGGCAAGATCACCATTTATTCTTTCAATTAATAAATCTTTTGAAAAAACACCATCACTTGCAAATGGAATTTCATGTAAGAAGTAATATCTAACAGCATCCACACCAAATTCATTGACTAAATCATCTGCGTATAACACATTTCCTTTTGATTTACTCATCTTACCATCACTCATTATAACCCAAGGATGTCCAAATACTTGTTTAGGTAATGGTAAATCTAAACTCATCAAGAAACATGGCCAATAAATAGTATGAAATCTAATAATATCTTTACCAATTACATGAATGTCAGCTGGCCAATACTTCTTAAACATATCAGTTTGACTATCTATATCATATCCAATATTAGTAATATAATTTGTCAATGCATCAAGCCAAACATAAACTACATGCTTAGGATCAAAATCGACTGGTATTCCCCAACTAAATGATGTACGTGAAACGCATAAATCTTGTAATCCAGGTTTAATAAAATTATTAATCATTTCATTTTTTCTTGCTACTGGTTGAATAAACTCAGGATGCTCTTCAATGTATTTTTCAAGTCTATCTTGATATTTACTTAATTTAAAGAAGTAAGCTTCCTCACATTTTTCTTCAACATCACGTCCACAATCAGGACATTTACCATCTAACAATTGACTTTCTGTCCAAAAAGATTCACAAGGAGTACAATATAACCCTTTATATTCTCCTTTGTAAATATCCCCTTTGTCATACATATATTTAAAAATATGTTGTACTACTTTCTCATGACTTTCATCTGTTGTTCTAACAAATTTATCATAACTTGTGTTCATAATATCCCAAATATTCTTAATTTCACTTGAAACATTATCAACAAATTCCTTAGGACTTATACCTGATTCTTTTGCTTTAATCTCTATTTTCTCACCATGTTCATCAGTACCAGTTTGAAAATAAACATCATATCCCTTTAACCTTTTAAATCTAGCAATTGCATCAGAAAGAACTATCTCATAAGTATTTCCAATATGAGGCTTTCCTGAAGTATATGCAATAGCTGTTGAAATATAAAATTTTTCTTTCATAATTATCCCTCCAAAAAAAAATTACTATAAACATAAGGACGAATAATATCGCGGTACCACCTTATTTTATAATAATTAATATTATACACTCATATAGTTAACGCCTATCTACGTCTATACCTACATATCGATATAGAAGTTCAGAAGCCATACTTTTATAAAATAATTATACTCATTTTCACCAACAGAGTTCTCTAAAATAATCTTTCTTATAAAGCTCTTCATCAAAACATTTAAAATATGAAAATAATATAACATAAATATATTAAATTAACAAGTTAATCATCTAAATTATCATTTAATAATCTAGAATTATTTAAAGTAAATAAATATCTTTCAGCTTGCTCCTTAGCACTATTCATCAAAGTTGTATCTTTCACTAATATCTTAATATCAACATTTTCAAGTAACTGATTTTTATATGTACTCTTAATCCACTTAGAAATATCATTAGCAATTTTAGCCTTTTTAACATTATCAGCATCATCCATAAATATGCAATTTATTTTTTCCAAAATATATTTATCAAGTCCTGTAGCTAACTGATTTTTAATAATTTTTTTTATTTGTTTATTTATATTACTAAAATCCTTTTCATTAATTTTAATAATATCACTATTTTTAACAAATTCAGTACTTTCAACCTTACTAGATAATTCAGATACTCTAATTGTTTTTATTTCATTACAACATTTCATAATATATTTTCTATAATTATCAAGAATTCTCTTTAATTCATCAGTATTTAAAATTATTTTATTTTTCTTTGCTAAATCAAGAAATTTTGCCTTAATTAAATCCATAGAATCTAATGGAGGTGTCTTTAATAATGATTTAATATCTTCATCAACTAAAACATTAGTATTATTTTTGATATTCTCTAATATTGCTTTTTTATAATTATCAATATGTTGAATCTTTATTTTTTTAAGTTCTTCTTCACTCATTTTTATCCTCCTAGCACAATAAATTTAACAAGTATAAAATAATTAGTCAAGAGCTTTACCAAATTTATCATATATTTTATTTAATAAATTGACCAGATAATAAATAGGATGTTTTTCAAGTTTTATAGTATCTAAAATAATAATTAAATTACTTCCACGACTAACAAACCTAAACATTGTTGTAATATAAAATGCATCCATAAATATTTCTTCAGTATCAAGTTTTTCAACGACTTCTTTAGGAAATGTTATCTCTATAGAATTTCTAGTCTCCCTAACATGTTCAATATGTAATTTATTAGCCAACTTCTCAAACCATTCATTGTACATATAAATAATAATTTCTTCTGATAATTTACCAAATCTATCTTCTAATTCATTCTTTACACTATCAAATGATTTCTCATCTTCTATAGTATTAATTAACTTATGAATCTCAATTTTTAAATCATCCTCTGATACATAATCATCAGAAATATGTGTTGCTACATTAATAAGTGGCTTTTTATCGGCAATTTCATCTTCAATAACAACTTCATTATTGCGTCGTTTAACTTCATCATTAAGCATCTTTAAATATAAGTCAAAACCAACACTATCAATAAATCCTGCTTGTTCACTTCCCAATATGTCACCAGCCCCACGAATAGATAAATCACGTGTTGCAATAGAAAAACCACTACCAAGTTCAGTAAACTCTTTTATAACATTAAGTCTCTTAATTGCGGTTTCAGTAAGGGATTTAAAAGGTTGATACATTAAATATGCATAAGCAAATTTGTTAGAACGACCTACTCTTCCTCTTATCTGATATAACTGACTCAATCCAAATCTATCAGCATCCATTATAATTAATGTATTTACATTAGGTATATCAATACCAGTTTCTATTATAGTAGTACAAACTAAAATATCAAACTTATAATTAACAAAATCCATTATAGTATTTTCAAGTTCATTTTTATTCATTTGACCATGAGCAATACTAATTCTAGCATCTGGAACTAAATTTCTTATTCTATTACTAAATTCATCAATAGATTGAACCCTATTATACAATATAAAAACTTGACCATTTCGTGACAATTCTTTATAAATAGCATCTTTTAATATTTGTTTATTTTCTTCAACAACATAAGTTTGAACAGGATATCTATTTACTGGTGGAGTCTCTATTAAACTAAGACTTCTTATTCCAACTAATGACATCTGCAAAGTTCTAGGAATAGGCGTCGCTGTAAGTGTTAAAACATCAACATTAGTTTTATACTGTTTAATTTTTTCTTTATGAGCAACTCCAAATCTTTGTTCCTCATCTATTACAAGTAACCCTAAATTTTTAGGAATAATATCATCACTTAAAAGTCTATGAGTACCAAATACCATATCAATAGTACCATCTTTAAGACCAGAAATAATTCTTTTTACTTCTTTTGGAGAAGTAAATCTATTAAGTAATCCTATATTTACAGGAAAATTTCTAAATCTAACTTTAGCATTTTCATAATGCTGATTAGAAAGAATAGTAGTAGGACATAAAAATAAAACTTGCTTTGAATCTAAAATTGCTTTAAATGCTGCTACAAAAGCAACTTCAGTCTTACCAAAACCGACATCACCACATAATAATCTATCCATTGGAGAAGGCTTTTCCATATCATCTTTAATTTGCTTAATAGCTCTAGATTGATCAGCAGTAAGTTCATACGGAAAATCATTCTCAAAATCTTTTGACATATCACAATCAGGTGAAAAAGCAAATCCTTTTTGTGACTCTCTCTCTGCATACAATTTTATTAATTTATCAGCCATATCATTAACTCTAGACTGAACTCTCTTCTTAGTCTTAATCCACTCAGTACCACCTAATTTATTTACTTTAGGAGTAATTCCTTCTCTTCCAGAATATTTACTTATTAAAGATATTTTTTCAACAGGAATATAAATTTTATCAGTACCAGCATATAAAAGTTCTAAATAATCTTTAGAAACATTATTATTTTCTAAAGTAACTATACCATTATAAACACCAATTCCATGAACATTATGAACAACATAATCACCTACTTCTAATTTATTTATATCTTTAATAGGTGATGAATATTTAAACTTAGTATTATATTTTTTTGATGAACTCTTAGCATTAAATAACTCATTCGCAGTTAAATAAACTAAATTATCATACATAAACCCTTCACTAGCATCACAATCAATAAGATTAACACAATTATTATGTACATCAGAAAAACTAGTTTCAAATAATTTCATATTCAAATGTTTAATAATATTTTTAATTTGAAATTTTTTCAAACAAATAAGAACTGTTTTAGAATGATTAATAGAATCATTTATAAATTTATTAATAGCTTCCTCATTTTCATTAAAATTATTAATAGTTCTAACAGAAAAGTCTTTAATATCAGAAATATATTCACTACTTATTAAGTTATTTAACGAGAAAAAGTATACAGGAAATTCATGAGTGCTAGAAATTTTATTAAAATCAAGCATATAGTCTTTTTCAAAATTTTTATCTTTTTCTATTTTATATTCACTTACTTCATCCATTATATTAATATAACTTAACTTTAATTGCTCATAGTCTTTGAAAAATACAATTGAATTATCTAAATAATTTGAAATAGATACAACGTTTTCATAATTTGGTAAATACTTTTGTTTACCTGCTTCATCATCGCTCACTTTATTTATAGTTAAAAATTCAGAAAAAGGTTTTATAAATATTTTTTCTACTGAAGAAATAGACTTTTGCGTATCAGGATCAAAACATCTAATTGACTCTATTTCATCATCAAAAAATTCAATTCTTAAAGGATACTCTTCATCAATAGGAAATATATCAATTACAAAACCTCTAACACCAAATTCCCCAGTCTTATTAACCAAAGTATCTCTAGAATAGCCTAATGATACAAGTTTTTCTGTTAAAATAGCAGGTTCAATAATATCACCATTTTTTAATGAAAGAATACTGTTTTCATAAACTTTCTTTTCTGGTAAAAATCTTAAATATCCCATTAAATTTGTTATAACAATACATTTTTCACAAGAAATAATACTATTTATAGTCTCGAGACGATTAATCATTAAATCTGGAGAAATAGCAAGTGCTTCACTAGTTAAAAAATCATCCATTGGAAATAAAAACACATTATTAGTATAATTACTAAGTGAATTATATAATTTGTTAGCCTCAAATAAACTATTTACAACGACTAAACAATTTTTATTTTCTCTAGAATAAATCTTGCTTAAAAGTAAACAAAAAAACTCATCGGTAACATTACATATACCCATGCTTTTTTTTACGTCAAAATTTAAATAATTATCAAAAAAATTCATGCTATCACCTATTCTTACGATTATACTTACTCATTAAATCACCAAATGGAAGTTCAAAATAATCATCAAGAACATTAAACAATTCTTTATATAAACTTACAAAAATTGTCTTTTCTTCACTTGAAAATGAACCTAACACATAATCTTTAGTATCAACATTACTATTCTTTGAAATACCTATCTTAAGTCGTTTATAATTAGAACTACCAAGTTTATTTTCAATATCTCTTAATCCATTATGACCACCACAAGAACCATTCGCCTTTAATTTAAAGTTACCAACTTTTAAATCTAAATCATCACTAACTACTAGAATATCTGCCATATCTATTTTAAAATAATCAACAATTTTTCTAACACTATTACCAGACAAATTCATATATGTTTGTGGTTTTAAAAACAATACTTTTTCTTCATCTATATTTGTCTGTAAAAATAATCCATCAAATTTATTTGACCAAGATACAGTTATTTTTTTATATAATAAATAGCTATCTACAAATGAAAAACCTACATTATGTCTTGTATTTTCATATTCTTTTCCAGGATTACCTAACCCTACTATTAACTTCATAAAATCACTTCCTATTATGATATTCAGAATATATTACTGACTTAGCAACATCTCTTTCTTTTGCAACTATCTTAATTGCATCTTTCTCACTCATACCATCATCTACATATAATTTAACATGTTCAAAAACATCCAAATCACTAAAGTCTTGTACATCTTTGTTACCTTCAACAACTATCACAAACTCACCTTTCATTGAATCAACTAAAGGAATAAGTTCACTAATTCTCCCACGAGTTATTTCTTCATGAATCTTAGATAATTCTCTACATATGGCTATGTTTCTATCTCCAAAAATATTTAACATATTTTCTAATGTCTTTTTTAATCTATGTATTGATTCATAAAAAATTATTGTATAACTTAAAGTTTTAAGACTTTTTAATTCATTAACTTGTTTTGAACTCTTAGCATTTAAAAAACCATAAAATAAAAATGGTGAAGGTTCAATGCCAGATGAAGAAATTGCCGGAACAAAAGCTGTTGCTCCAGGTAAACTAATTACATTAAAGCCAGCATTAATAACTCCTCTTGCAACTATATATCCAGGATCACTAATTATAGGAGAACCTTGATCTGTAACAAGTCCTAAGTTATAACCAGCTTGAAGTTTAGAAATAACATAGTCAATCATTTTATCTTCATTATATTCATGACAACTAACTAATCTTTTCTTTATATTATAATTTTTTAATAAAATACCCGTATCACGAGTATCTTCACAAAGAATTTCATCAACACTTTCTAAAGTTTTCAAAGCTCTCACTGTTATATCATCGAGATTTCCAATGGGAGTTGGAATTAAATAAAGACTTGCACTATCATCATAACTTTTCTGTATCATTATTTATTACCTCCTGTAATTTTTTATATTCTTCTGTATCATTACCTTCCAAATCATGAAGAATTAGAGGTTTATCAACAATAAGACCACACTTTCCAGCCTTTTGTCCCTCAATCAATACGAGAGTAGAATTAGAATCAATATTATTATATATAAATTTAATTTTCTTTGGTTCTATATTATTTTCCTTAAAACAATCAATTATCTCAATCAATCTATCACTTCTATGAACCATACAAAATGTACCATTATCCTTTAATACTCTTTTAGCACAATCAACTACTCCATTTAAATCAATTAATACTTCATGTCTCGCTACCATTTTCTCATAGTTTAAATTCTTAATACTTTTTTCTTCATTTTTAAAATAAGGTGGATTACATAAAACCAAGTCAAACGAATTACAATTATTAATAGAAAAATCTTTTATATCAGAATTAACAATTTCAATATAATCACTTAATTTATTTTGATTAATGCTCTTTTTTGCTAAATCACATAACTTTTTCTGTATTTCTACCCCAATTATTCGACTTTTAGTTCTTCTAGACATAATTAATGGTACAATAGCATTCCCTGTACAAAAATCAACTATTTTTTTATCTCTTAGACGAATTGTAGAGAAATTGGCTAAAATTATACTATCTAATGAAAAAGAAAAAAAATCAGTATTCTGATAAATTTTCATATTTTTATATCCTAAAACATCATTTATCATTTCCATCTTTATTATTATCTCCAGCTATTTTTATTATTCCTTTTTCTTTTAAATCAACAGAATATGTATTATTAAAAATATCAATTGAAACAACCTTACCTGTCCCTTGAGGGGTTTCTACATTATGTCCAACTTTTGGTAAATTTTTCTTTAAATCTGTATAAATATCATTTTCATAAGCAAGACAGCATAACAATCTACCACAAATACCATTTATTTTACTAGGATTTAAAGCAAGCATTTGATTTTTTGCCATATTAATTGAAACACTATTAAAATCAGTTAAAAATGAATTACAACAAAGCATCAAACCACAAGGACCGATTCCACCAATTTTTTTTGACTTATCTCTTACACCAATCTGTCTAAGTTCTATTCTAGTTTTATATTTTTGAGCTAATTTTTTAGCTAATTCTCTAAAATCAACTCTATTATCAGATAAAAAAGATAAAATAAGTTGAGAATTATCAAAATTCATATAAGAATAAATAAAATTCATATCAAGGTCTAAATCCCGACTAATTTTTTTGGCATCTCTTAAAGACTTTTCAGAAATAATACGATTTTTTTCAATTTTCTTTTTATCTTCATCTTCTACAATTCTACTTACATTAAACAAAGGTAATACCAAATTTTCTTCTTTTTCCTCATATTTTTCTTTTAAGATACACCCTGAAAAGAGACCATTATCTGTCTCAAAAATGATATTGTCACCAATATTTAATTCTAATGAATTAGGAGACAAATAATAAACAATTTTAGTTTCTGGAACAATTGCAACAACTACTTCTACCATATCTAACCTCCAATTAGCCTACAAAACAAACCATCTAACCATAATTTATAATTAACATTAAAAGAAAGTTTTTGTATTTCTTCTTCAATTACAGAAATAATATATATTAATTTTTTTTCAGACTTATTTTTAAATAAATATTTCAAGTCTTCATTAAAATTGACATTAAGTGATAAAGAATTCAAATAATTTATTATTATATTTTCTGAATCAATTAACATCTCTTTAGCAATATTTTTATCTGGAATAACATTATTAAATATATTCTTATAATTAATAAAAAAATTATCAGGATTTAAAACACAGTCTAAAAAATCTGCAAATTCATCACTATAAGAAAACTTAAATTCATTTTCTTTTAAAGATAAAATCTGACACCTAGATAAAATCGTATCTAAAACATGATACCTATTATCAGTTAATAATATAGCAATTATTCCATCCTCAGGTTCTTCCAAAAATTTTAATATTGTATTAGCTGACGATGCATTTAATTTTTCTGTTTCTTTTATTATATAAAATCTTTTATCACTATATAATGACTTATTACTATATTCCTTTTGTAAATCAATCATCTGACTCTTCTTTATTATACTAGTATCACTAGAAATAATTCTAATATCAGGATAATTATTATTATCAATCAAATTTATAATTTTATTAGAAGTATTTTGCAGCTCACCATAAGATAAATTACATATTATCATTTTGATAAAATCAAGAACATATACTAAATCTTGATCGTAATTATCAACTTCAATTAAATAAGCATGAGATACCTTTTTATTTTTTATAATTTCATCAATATATTGAAGATAATTTTTTTTAATTAATGACTCTGACATAGATACCTCCTAAATAAACAATTTAAATAAAACAATAAAAATAACCCCTAAAGTTCCAAAAATACTTATAAATAATATATTAATAAGATTAATAGGAATAAAGACATTAAATTTCATTCCAATACAGTTAAAACTATATATAAACAATGAAGTAACAATTAATTTAAATGTAATTTTCTTTAACAATCGAAATATATTAATCACCATTATAAATTATGATATTAAAATAAATTTATTCAATTATTTTTCTATCATTTAAGGCTCTTTCTAAAGTAAGACTGTCTACATATTCAATATCTGCACCTATAGGTACTCCACTAGCTAATCTTGTAACTTTAATATTAAGCCCATCCAAAACTTTTTTTATATACAATGACGTTGTTTCTCCTTCAATACTAGGCTTAAAAGCAAATATAATCTCTTTAAATTTTTCTTTTTCAATCCTATTTAAAAGTTTATCAATTCCTATATCTTCTGGATTAATACCATCAAGTGGAGAAATCAATCCATCAAGGACATGATACTTTCCATTAAACATACCTAACTTTTCAAATAAGAAAACACTTTTACAATCATCAACAACACATAACACATTATTATCACGTGTATCATCAGAACATATATAACAAAGCTCATTTTCTGTTAAAGTATTACAATTTTCACATTTATGAATATTATTTTTTACATCATTCAAACACTCAGAAAATAACTCTACTTGCTCTTCTTCTAAATCCAACACAGAAAAGGCCAATCTCTCAGCCGTTTTCTCACCAATACCAGGCAAATATTTAAAAGATTCTATTAAACTTTTAATACTTTCTGGATACATATTAACTCCTAAAATAAACCTGGAATGTTACCAAATTTACCCATCTTTGATTCAGTCATTTTATCTATTTTTTTATTAGCATCATTAATTGCTAAAACTAAACTATCTTGCAACATTTCAATATCATCTTTATCTAATGAATCTTCAAAATCAATTTCAACTTTAACTGCTTCTCTTGTACCCTTCATAGTTACTTTAACCATTGAACTTTCTCCAACAAATTCAGTTTCATCTATTTCATTCTTAATTTTCATCATATCTTTTTGTAAAGCTTGTGCTTGCTTTAACATTGCTTGCATATTCATATATTCATTTCTCCTTTTCTAATCAATTTCTACAATATCGCCAAATAGGCTTACTGCACTACTTGTTATTATATCATCATTTTTTAATTCTTCATAGACTGCTCTTGGTTCTTCCTCAACCTCATATTTTATTCCGTTTCTTAAATCATTAATATATTCTTGTTTAACTTTCTCCCAATAATCATCAGAAATAATAGCAATTTTCTTATTTGAATTAGTAATTTTATTATATACATCCTCTATTTTATCAATTATGTATAAATTTTGTTTAACGTTAGAGTCATATTCATAACTAATTATTATCGCATCTGAACTAACTGCTCTTAATTTTCCGTCTAAAATACCACAAATAATATATCCAATTTCTTGATCAAAACTATAATCTCTTAAAACCTCAAAATTATTCATTTCTAATCTTAATAAATTTTTATTAGCAAGTGCTAATGTATTATTAACTCTTATTTTCATTATGGCATCAATATTTATAATTTTAGGATTTTTATTATCAAAATTTTCTTCTGTTATTTCTTCTTTGTTGTAACTTATTTCAATATTGCTATCTTTCATAGAATTTTTTTCTTCAACAGCATCATTATTACCATCCTTATTATTTTCTACTACATTATCGTTATTAATTTTTTCTTCATTAACTGTAACTTCATTATTATTTGTTACAGAAACATTCTTATTTATCTCTTTTACATAATTATTCTTTTCCACAATTTTTGTTTTTAAATTAACATAATCATTTATAAATTTAAGCAAGAGCATTTCAATATATATTTTAGTATTACCACTTTTCTTTATATCAAACATCTTTTCATTCAAAATATTTACGAAATTTTGCACAACATCTATGGAAAAATTATATTCTTTATTTGAGATATAATAATTAACCACAATATCTCTTGAAAAATTAATTAATTGAGACATAATTTGAATTAAATTTTTACCTGAATCATTAAATTTAGCTATTGAGGTTAAAACATTAGGTATATTTCCAGATAAAATATCTGAAAGAAAAACATCCATATCATTACTAGATATTACACCATTAACTTCATTAAAATCATCTATGGTAATTTTATTTTCTGTATAAGAAACGAGTTTATCTAAAGAACCCAATGCATCCCTTAATCCTCCATCAGATAATAGAGCAATATTTTCTAAAACATCTTCTTCTACATCAATATCTTCACTAGAACAAACATACTTTAATCTATCAACAATAGCTTTGTCTGATATTCTTTTAAAAGAAAAACATTGACATCTAGATATAATTGTTTCTGGTACTTTTTGAGGATCAGTTGTTGCTAAAATAAAAATAGCATGTTCTGGTGGTTCTTCAAGTGTCTTTAATAAAGCATTAAATGCACCTATAGAAAGCATATGAACTTCATCAATTATATAAACTTTATATTTCAATTCACTAGGAACTAATGAAATTTTATTTTTTAATTCTCTAATTTCATCAACTCCATTATTAGAAGCAGCGTCTATTTCTATAATGTCAACACAATCTTTTGAAAAAGAAACTTTACATGCAGAGCATTCTTCACATGCAATACCATCATTTGAATTCAAACAATTAATATTTCTTGCAAATATCTTAGAAACAGTTGTCTTTCCTGTACCTCTAGGCCCAAAAAACATATAAGCATGTGAAAAATTATGATTTTTTATTGAATTTTTTAAAGTTTTAATTATAGAATCTTGACCAACTACAGAATTAAAATCAACTGGTCTATATTTTCTATATAAAGCATGATACATAAAGATTCCTCCAATCAAGTAGTATTATAACATAAAAAAAAGCAAAGATTTCATTATTTTCTTTGCTTTTTAAAAAAATCACTTAAAATTTTCTTAGTTTTTTCAACATCCAAATTTGTTATAAAATTTACCTCTGAATTTGTGGAATCTTTTTTAAAAATTGAATTTAAAATATCAAAATTTTTCGTATATGAATTTTCACATGCAGAAAAAACATTTTTTATTCTTGCTTGCTTTATAGCACTAGCACACATTGGACAAGGATCTAATGTGACATATATATCACAATTATCTAATCTCCAATTATTTAATTTTTTAGATGCCTGGTTTATAGCAATCAATTCAGCATGAGCTAAAACTGATTGTTTTTCTTCCTTTACATTATATCCAATACCTATTATTTCATTATTTTTAACAATAACTGCTCCTATTGGTACTTCTCCATGTACAAAAGCTTTTTTAGCATATTCAAAAGCTAAATTTAAATATTTCAAATTCATTTAATTCCTCCAAAATAAAAAGTGCACATGAAAGGAGGATCTTAAGGCTGCTATTTTCCAATCCTGACCTATTTCAATCACTTTCATTGCACGAATACATTGTATTATAAACTTAACAAAAAGTAAATACTTTTTTCTTTTTTTATAAGATAACTGTAAAAATCTGCTATATTTCTAAACATTTTGAGTTAATAAAAAATTTCATCTCTATATATAACAAAAATTGTGATTTTCTATTTTATAAATTTCAAATATTAGAATTCATTACTTTTTTTATACTTTTGATGTTGATATTTATTTTTTTCTTATCTATTATCACATAACATATTAAGATATTAACTTTTGTTGTGGAAAATGTTTCACGTGAAACATTGGAAATTTAATTTTAATTAATACATAGTTTACATTTTATAATTAATACTTCTAAAAGAAATAAAACTAAAGCAGTATATCATTATTGTACTCAATAAATGTTAATAAAACTTTTAGTTTTAATACTTACAACTTAGTTATAAACTTAACCTGTGAATTTAATGTTTCACGTGAAACATTAAATGTTGAAAATAACAATATTGATATAATTAACAAATTATTTACAAAAATTTATAAAATATTTTCTAATTATATGAATCACTTATAAACTCTTACTGTGGAAAAAGGTTTCACGTGAAACTATTACAAAATTTAACTTTTTCTGTGAATAAAATATTTCCCGGGAAATAATTTTAAAATTTACATATTTTTACAAATAAATGACAGAATTTTATTAAATAAATGCATTAAAAATTAAAAATGCATTCTCGTAAATTTAAATTATATATTATTCACCTATTAATCTTTAAATTCATTAGAATGCATTTTATAAATTATTGATATTTCCCGAATTATTTCCCGGGAAATAATTTTAATTGTTGAAAAAAGAAGAAATTATTTTTCTTCTTCTATTTCTTGATTTTCGTTATCTAAATTTTCTTCAGTATTTTCTCTTTCTACTAAAGCAACAGTTGTAACCTTTTGATTATCTTTCAAGTTCATTAATCTTACACCTTGAGTTGCTCTCTTCAAAGTAGATACTTGTTCAAGCGGTAATTTAATAATTATGCCACTATCTGTCATTATCATTAAATCTAATTGTTCATTAGGTGCTAATGTCTTTAATGAAACCATACTACCATTTTTATCTGTAATATTAAGTGCTTTAACACCCTTACTTCCTCTATGAGTTAATCTATATTCATCAATAACAGTTTGTTTTCCATAACCATTTTCTGTAACAATTAATACCATTTGATTTGATTCTACAACTTCTGCACCTACAACTATAGCTCCATCTAATTCCATTCCTTTTACACCAGAACTACTTCTTCCCATAGATCTGACTTCATTTTCATCAAATCTTACCATACGTCCATTGCTTGCTCCTATAACAATTTCATTCTTTCCACAAGTCTTTTTAACGCTTATAAGTTCGTCATTTTCTTTTAAAACTATAGCGATTTTTCCACCTTTACGAATACTATCAAATTCGTCTATTGGTGTACGTTTTACAATACCATTCTTAGTAGCAAACATTAAGAATTTAGTAACATCATCATTTTGTTTTACACTCAACATCGAACTAATGTTCTCATTTTTCTCTAAAGGTAATAAATTAATTATTGGTAAACCTTTAGACTGTCTTGAAAATTCTGGAACTTCATATCCTTTCATTCTGTAAACTCTACCTTTATTTGAGAAGAATAAAAGATGATCATGTGTATTCATTGATAATATTTTTTCCACAAAGTCTTCTTCATTAGTAGACATACCTTTAATACCTACTCCTCCTCTATTTTGAGTTTTGTAAGTATCAGCTCTTAATCTCTTTATATAACCATTATTAGTTAAATTAATAATTATATCTTCTTCTGGAATTAAAGACTCATCTTCTATATATTCTATTGCTGTCATATCTATATTTGTACGTCTCTCATCACCATATTTTTGCTTTATTTCTAATAATTCATTTTTAATAACTTCTAATATTTTTTCATCACTAGCTAAAATTGATTTTAATTCAGCAATTGTTTTTAATAATTCATTTAACTCATTTTCAATCTTATCTCTCTCTAATCCAGTTAAACGACGTAGTTTCATTTCAAGTATTGCATTAGCTTGAATTTCAGTCAATCCAAAACCTTCCATTAATCCTTTTCTAGCTTCTTCATCCGATTTAGAACCTCTAATCACTTTAATAACAGCATCAATATTATCTAAAGCTATTTTTAAACCTTCTAATATATGTACTCTCTTTTCAGCAACATCTAAATCAAATTTTGTTCTTCTTATAATGACTTCTTTTTGATAATCAATATATTTTACAATTATATCTTTTAAACCTAATGTTTTTGGAACACCTTGATCAAGCATCAAGAATATAATTCCATAAGATGTTTGAAATGCAGTATGTTTATATAATTTATTTAAAACAACTTGTGCGTTTGCATCTTTTTTTAATGTAATCGTTATTTTAATGCCATTTTTTAAATCTGAATGATAATCAGCAATACCTTCAATAGTTTTATTATGAACTAATTCAGCCACCTTATTTTTTAATTCTAAAGTATTAACACCATATGGAACTTCATCAATTATAATTTGTTGTTTTCCATTCTGTTCCTCAATAGTAGCCTTACTTCTAATAGTAATACTACCTCTACCTGTTTCATATGCTTTTCTAATACCACTATTACCTAGAATAATTGCTCCTGTTGGAAAATCTGGTCCTTTAATATATTTCATTAAACCATCTAAATCAATATCAGGATTATCAATATATGCTACACAACCATCTATAACTTCACCTAAATTATGAGGAGGTATATTAGTTGCCATACCAACAGCAATACCAGTAGTTCCATTAACTAAAATATTAGGAAATCTAGAAGGTAAAACTTCAGGCTCTCTTTCACTCTCATCAAAATTAGGGGTAAAATTAACCGTATCTTTATTTATATTTCTTAACAATTCTAGTGATATTTTCGAAAGTCTTGATTCAGTATAACGCATTGCAGCTGCACCATAACCTTCAATATTACCAAAATTACCATGTCCATCAACAAGCATATATCTGTAAGAAAAATCTTGTGCCATTCTTACCATTGCTTCATAAATTGAAGAATCACCATGTGGATGATATTTACCCATAACGTCTCCAACTATTCTAGCACTCTTTTTATGAGGTTTATCTGGTGTGTAACCTGATTCATACATAGAATATAAAATTCGTCTATGAACAGGCTTTAAACCATCTCTAAGGTCAGGTAAAGCACGAGCAACAATAACACTCATTGAATACTCTAAAAATGAATCCTGAACCTCTTTTACAATATTATTCTTTTCTAATCTATCCATAAGACCCTCCTAAACATCAAGATTCTCTACATAAGTAGCATTTGTTTCAATAAATTCACGTCTTGGTTCAACTTCTTCACCCATAAGTTTTGAAAAAACTTCATCAGCAGCAATTGTATCATCAACTGTAATTTGTCTTAGCACTCTCTTATGTATATCCATTGTAGTTTCATTTAATTCTTCAGCATCCATTTCTCCTAAACCCTTCATACGTGCTATATCATATTTTGTATTAGGAGATAAAGTTGCTAAATATTCATCTCTTTCTTCTTCATTCAAAACATATTTAATAGTTTTTCCGTGTTTTATACAGAAAAGCGGAGGTTGAGCGGCATATACATGTCCTGCTTCAACAATAGGTCTAAAGAAACGATAGAATAATGTTAATAATAATACACGAATATGACTACCATCAACATCTGCATCTGTCATTATAATTATCTTATGATATCTTAACTTAGATAAATCAAAATCTTCACCTATTCCTGTTCCAAAAGCTGTAATTATTGTACGAATTTCTTCATTACTTAGTGCTCTATCTAATCTTGCTTTTTCAACATTTAAAATCTTTCCACGTAAAGGTAATATAGCTTGTGTCATACTATCTCTACCTTTAATTGCAGAACCACCAGCAGAATCACCTTCGACTAAAAATATTTCACTAACAGAAGCATCTTTACTCTTACAATCAGATAATTTCCCATAGAAATTAGTAACATCCAAATCACCTTTTCTACGAGTTAATTCTCTTGCTTTTTTAGCAGCAACCCTTGCTCTACTTGCAGTCATAGATTTTTCAACTATTATTTTTGCTTGATCTGGATTTTCCATTAAAAATCTTTCTAAAGCTTGGGAAAATATTTTATCAGCTATTCCTCTTACTTCACTATTACCTAATTTTGTCTTTGTTTGACCTTCAAATTGAGGATTAGGATGTTTAACAGAAATAATCATAGTAAGACCTTCTCTTACATCATCCCCAGTAAGAGGGTCATCTTTTTCTTTTAATATTCCTGCACTAGAAGCATATTTATTAAGAATTCTTGTTAATGCTCGTCTAACACCATCCTCATGAGTACCACCTTCTGGAGTAATAATATTATTTACAAAAGAATAAATACTAGCATTATACGATTCATTATATTGTAAAGCAACTTCTACTTTAATATCATTTTCTTCTCCTTCAACATTAATTATTGTTTCATGAATTGGCGATTTATTTTTATTAAGCATAGTTACATATTCAATTAATCCACCTTCATAGTGAAAAGAATCTTTTTTATCAGGTTCCCTATCATCATATAAAGATATTCTTAAACCTTTATTTAAATAAGCTAATTCTTGCAATCTTGTTTTTAAAACGTCATAATCATAAACTGTTGTTTCTGTAAATATTTCATCGTCTGGTAAGAAGTGAACTGTTGTACCAGTTCTATCTTCATCACAACTATCAATTACTTTTAAAGCTTCATCAGGATGTCCACCATGACTAAAACGTTGATAATATACCTTTTTATTTTTATAAACTTTTACTTCTAGCCAATCACTTAAAGCATTAACAACACTAGCACCTACTCCATGAAGTCCACCAGATACTTTATATCCTCCTCCACCAAATTTTCCACCAGCATGTAATACTGTATAAACTGTTTCCACAGTACTTTTCCCTGTCTTTGGATGAATATCAACAGGAATTCCACGACCATCATCTTTTACTATAATGCTATTATCTTTACATATAGTAACTTCGATATGTGTACAATAACCAGCTAAAGCTTCATCTATTGCATTGTCTACTATTTCCCATACTAAATGATGTAATCCTTTAGAACTTGTACTACCTATATACATACCAGGTCTTTTTCTAACAGCTTCAAGTCCCTCCAAAACTTGAATAGCAGAAGAATCATACTTTGCTTCTACTTTCTCACTCATCAACACTACCTACTTTCTTTCTACATTCCCATTATTAACATTGAAAATGTATGCATTTTCTACATATTTTTTATTAATATTTCTTAGATCTGTTGTAGTAATTATACTTTGAACATCATCTAAATTAATAATTTTCAATAACTTATTTCTCTTTTTTATATCCAATTCACTAAAAATATCATCCAATAGTAGAACTGGAGAAGTACCAGTAAACTCTTTAAATATAGGAATTTCTGATATTTTAAAAGATAAAATAGCTAATTTTTGTTGTCCTTGAGAACCATAATATTTTAAATCATTACCTTTATATTCAAAATAGAAATCATCTCTATGAGGACCATATATAGTCATACCATAGTTAAGTTCTTTTAAATAATTTTTTTTAAATGTATGTTTTAACTTTTTTCTTATATTTTCAGAATCGTAATCATTAATTTGAATATTAGGAACATATTTAACAACAAGACCATTATCATTTGATATATCTTTATAATATTTATCTATATATATATTTATAAAATCAATATATTCTTTTCTTTTTTGATAAATATACGTTGCTTTCTCTATTAATTTATCAGTTATTATATCCAAATAATTAATATCTGCAATACTATTATTAAACAATATCTTCAAATATTCATTTCTCGTTTTTAATAATTTATTATATTCATTGTAAATTTTTATATAACTTCTAGATAATTGTGATAATTGAATGTTAAGTAAATTTCTACGAACATTAGGAGATCCTTTTATTATTTCTAAATCATCAGGAGTAAATACTATTACATTTAGATTTGTTATATAATCTACTATTTTTCTAATAGTATTTTTATTAACTTCTAATTTTTTTTCTTCTTCAGAAATATTAATAGATAATTTAGTAATAATTTTATTATTTTTTATTGTTCCTTCTATTGAACATTTATTTTTACCAAACTGTATTATATTAGGACTATTTCCTACTCTATGTGATTTAGTTAGAGCTAAAATAGTAATTGCTTCAAGAATATTAGTTTTTCCTTGAGCATTATCTCCAACGAAAATATTCATCTTATTATTTAAAGTTATATTACATTTTGAATAGTTTCTAAAATTAAGTAAGTTAATTTTTCTAATAATCATTTTAAACCGCTAAAAAGACACATCCATAAAATTACCCCCTAACATGGTATTCCTATACATACATGTATATTATACCATAAATAGCCCTATTTAAGCAGAAAAAAATAGCTAAATTAGCTATTTTTTCTTTTTGATAACACATTTTTTAACCTCGTTGCTCTAGCAATTTGATTTTCCATTGATCGAAGTGAGCACGGAACTATAATTTCCTTCTTGTTGTCAAAAACAATTCTCGTATTGCTCTCATCTACTCTATAGATATTTTCGACTCTTCCAACAGAAATCCACGCACAATCGTCGGCTCTAGGTGATGTTGTAGGAAATGCAATTAATTCATTTGTATCAGCAATAACTATTGGCACTTTATATTCGGCTCCTAGTATTTCTTTAGCTCCCTTCTTTCTGCCTTCATAGCTACTACCAAAATATTTACAACTATCTTCCATAATATTTAAAGGATTATCGTCAATTATATAACGACTATCATCTTCATATATTAGGCTAGACTCCTTTCCGTTTGGCAAAATTGCCAATGTTCCCTTATTAAACTCGTATAAATTCTTGTTATTTAACATATTATCAATTCTCCCCCCAAACAAGAGCTAATGTGCTCTTGCATAATAATCATATAACAATAAGTTTTACACTTTTGTAGAATTTTGACGAAAGAACACATAAAATTTTCTTTCTATATAAATTATTATTAATTTTTATGATTTTTTTGTAAAAAAAAAGAGAAATTTAAATTTTTTCTCTTAATATGTTCTAATTGGTAAAACTAATTGAGTTAAAGTTTCGTCTTCTGTTGATTTTATAAGGATTGGCTTTACTTCTCCTACAAAATGTAAATCAACAGTTTCTGTTGAAAAACTCTTTAATGCTTCCATCATATATTTAGCACTAAATGAAATTTTAATATCTTCATTATTGTTTTTAGAAATACTCATTTTTTCTTCTACACGACCAATTTCAGCAGAACTACTTTTTAATGTTAATGTATTTCCTTCTGTTTCTAAAGTAACTATATTTTTTTCTTTATCACTAGTTAAAATACTTACACGATCAATTACACTATAGAAATCATTTAAATTAGTACTTACTACTAAATAAGAATCATCAGGTAAAAGATTTGCAGTATTAGGATATGTTCCATTAATTAAACGAGATTCAAATTTTAAATTACCATTTTTAAATAAAACTTTATTATTAAAGATATGAACCTCAACTTCTTCACTATCATCACCTAAAATTTTTGTAAATTCAATCAAGTTATGACTAGGAATTACGATATTATAATTATCTTCACTTACTTTTTCTAATTTAACTATTTTTCTAGCTAAACGATATGAATCTGTAGAATTACATTCAAGAATATCCCCTACTATATTAAAGTTAATACCAGTTAAAACAGGCTTACTTTCTTCATTAGATGTTGCAAATGCTGTTTGATTAACAATACTTTTTAAAACACCAGCATTAATATTAATTTTTTTCTTACTTTCTTCTAAACCAACATTAGGATATTCTGATTCACTAATACCATTTAAATTAAATTCACTATTTTCTGTGTAAATTAATATTTTTAATTCATCAATAACTTCTACATTGATATATTGGTCAGGTAATTTTCTAACTATATCTAATATGTATTTACCTTGAATAATGATACTACCTTCGCTATCTATTTTAAATTCATCATCATTAACCGATTCAATAGTAGTTTGAATAGTAATATCATTGTCACTTGCAGTTAAAGTAAGTTTTTTCTTTTTTAATTCAAATTTAATACCTGCAAGTACTGGAATTAAATTTTTAGTAGATATTGCTTTTGATACTTTTGATAAAGCGTCTAATAATAAATCTTTTTTAATTGTAAATTTCATATATTATTCCTTCTTTCTTATTTATATTTATATTATAGCTGTGGAAAAAGTTGAAAACTCAAAAATTATCTTATTTTTCAACAAAAATGTATTCACATAACCTGTGGAAAAGCATCTTAAAACTCACATGTTTTTCACAACCCCAATATCTTTCTTTAATTTTTCTATTATATTAGCTAAATCTTTATTAACTTTTATCTCATTTTCAATTTTTTCAACTGAATGCATTACTGTAGAATGGTCTTTACCACCAAATTCAGTACCAATCTTAGGAAAACTCTCATTTGTCATTACTCTACATAAATACATAGCAATTTGCCGTGGAAAAGAAATATTTGAACTCCTCTTTTTACTTCTTATATCATCAACTGTGATTTGGAAATATTCAGATACGATTTTTTGTATCCTATGAATATCATTTTTCTCTCCTATTCCTTTACTAATAAAGTCTTTTAAAGCATCAATTGCTAAATCAAGATTAATTTTTTCTTTTCCCATAATAGTTGAATATGCAATTAATCTAGTAATAGAACCTTCTAGATTTCTAACATCCGGTCCTATATTTGATGCAATATACTCTATTACATCATCTGGTATTTCTTGCTCAACATTTTCTGCAACTATTTTTTTCTTTAAAATTTCCATTCTAAGAGAGAAATCTGGTGGGAATATATTAACTGTTAATCCCCAGCAAAATCTTGTTCTTAAACGATCTTCTAATAATTTTAAATCATCTGGAGATCTATCTGATGAAATAATAATTTGCTTATTATCATTATATAAATTATTAAATGTATGGAAAAATTCTTGTTGCGATTGTGTTGCTCCTCCTAAAAATTGTATATCATCAATTAATAAAACATCTATATTTCTATATTTATCTTTAAAGAAATCAACATAATTAAAATTAGTTCCTTTATCATCTTTTCTTGTAGATTTAACAAATTCTTCTCTAAATTGTTCGCTTGTAACATAAAGGACTCTTTTATCAGAATTTTCAACTATATAGTTTCCTATAGCATGCATTAAATGGGTCTTCCCTAACCCACTATTTCCAAATAGAAATAAAGGATTATATATTTTTCCAGGATTCTCTGCTACAGAAAGAGCAGCCGCTCTTGCGAATTTGTTTGTATTTCCTACAATAAAATTATCAAAAGTATAGTTTTTCTTTAAATTAGAATTAATATTAAATTGTTTATTAGGTGGTGATTTATCTTCTAGTTTTTTCTTTTCTTCTAACATTTCTTTTTCAACTATAATTGAGGATATTTCTTCTTCCAATAAAAATAATAGTTCATATGAAGAATCAGTTAATTCATTTAGTTTGTTAGATATTGTCTCATAATAATTCTCTTGCAAATGTTTTTTGTGGATTGGCATAGGAACTATTATATAAGCTTTTTCATCTTTTAGTTCATACAATTTTGTTTCCTTAAACCAAGTTTGATAAGAGATGGATGAGATTTCATCTTTTATTTGTTCAAGTATTTTAGACCATAGAATATCTACATTCAATTTACCATCTCCCCATAAGTAATAATCAATCAAACCTATTCTACATTAAAACAATTAAAAATGAAAGTAAAAAAACATAAAAAAACAAATTAATTTTGTAGATTAAATTTGATGTGTCGATATATACAATAACATATTTTTTCATTTTATTGAATAAAAAAATAATTAAATTTTTTTTATTGCAAAAACAAGATACTTTTCAACATAATTTTACACTTCAAAAACATAAAGAAAATAGGTTTCGACATTTTCCACCAATATTCCACAAAGTTTTCAACAATTGAAGTGTATATATAATAAGGTTAAAAATAAGTTTTCCACATTTTCCACAGAAAAGTTATTAATAGGTAACAAAAAAGTTTTAAACAAACTTGTGGAAATTGTTAATAACTAAAAAAAATAATTAAAAAAAAATAAATTAACAACTTTTATTTGACAAAATCACAATTATATTATTATAATAATGTAGATTTATGTCTGGAGGTGGAACAAATGAAGAGAACATATCAACCAAACAATCGTAAAAAATCAAAAAAATTAGGATTTTTTGCACGTAAGAAAACAAACATTTTAAATCGTCGTCGTCGTAAAGGACGTAAAAGTCTTTGCAAATAAAAATACCGCTGCTAAAAAACAGTGGTTTTTTACTATAAAAAGATAGGAATAGGGATATTATGAGAAAAACATACATAGTAAAAGAAGCAAAAGATTTTGAAAATATAATAAAAAAAGGAAAATGTCGTAAAAATCAAAGCTTTGTAATACATTTTAAAAAGAATAATTTACCATATGATAAATATGGAATATCTGTTAGTAAAAAATTAGGTAATGCTGTTTTTAGAAACAAATATAAGAGAAAATTAAGAAGTATTATAGATAATTATAGAAAAATATATAATAATGGAGAAGATTATATTATAATATTAAGAAGAGGCGGAGTAGAGAAGTCGTTTCAAGATTTGGAAAGAGATTTTTTAAATCTTATGAAACGTTAGTGTAGAAAGGAAAGCAAGGATGAAAAAAAACAAAAAATTCAAAATAGTAATAGTATTGTTACTTTTATTATTAACAACAGGGTGTACAAAGACATTAACAGATAGTGATAAGAAAGCTGTAAAAAATGAAAAAACAGGTCAAACATTAACGGAGAATATATTATGTAGACCAACAAATAAAGAAACAATAAAACTTTATGAAAAAAATAAAGTTAAAATTGATAAATTACCTGAATGTAAAGATTTTAGTATAACTTCTGGTAAATATGAAGGTTTATGGACAAGTTTATTCGTAAAACCATTAGCTTTTATATTAATATGGTTAGGAAATCTAGTTAAAAACAACGCAATATCAATTATTATTGTAAGTATAGCTATAAGATTAATTGCATTCCCATTAACAAAAAAGACTGCAATGCAATCTGAGTTAATAAAAAAAGCACAACCAGAATTAAATAGAATTCAAAAAAAATATGCTAATAAACAAGATCAAGAGTCAATGATTAAACAAAATCAAGAAATTATGATGGTATATCAAAAATATAAAATAAATCCTATTTCAGGATGCTTATTTGCTTTTATACAATTACCAATATTTATTGCATTTTTTGAAGCAATTCAAAGAACACCAGTAATTTTTGAAGACAAATTCTTAGGATTACAACTTGGAACAACACCAGCAATTGGTATTACATCATCAACATTATATGCATATTTAATTATAATGATAATAATTGGAGCAACAACTTTCTTCTCATTTAAACTAAACTCAACAGGAAACATGGAAGACCCATCAATGAAAATGATGCCAACTATGATGACTGTGATGATTATTGTAACTGCCTTATTCATGCCATCAGGTTTAGGAATATATTGGGCTACATCAAATTTATTTACAATAGTTCAAAATGTAATGGTTAAAAGGAGTAAAGAAGTAAATGGAAAAGCATAAATATAGTGGAAAATCTAAAGAAGAAGCAATCAAGAAAGCACAAGAAGAATTACAAGAATTAGAAAGTAATTTATTTATTAGAGAAATATCAGAAACAAAAGCAGGCTTATTTAAGAGTAAAAAAGTAGAAATAGAAGTAATTGAAAAAAGAGATGTTGTACAACATATTAAAGAATATTTAATAAAAATATTAAGGTCTATGGGAATCACAGCAAATATCGAAATAAAAAACAAAGATGATGTTCCAAAATATATAATCTATTCTGATAATGATGGAATTTTAATTGGAAAGAATGGAAAAAATTTAAAAGCCTTATTAATGATAGTTGCACAACATCTTAATACAGAGTTATCAAGAACTTATAGATTTACGATAGATGTTAATGATTATCAAGAAAGAAGAGAAAAATCATTAGAACATCTTGCAAAAAGAGTAGCAAAAGAGGTTTCAGAGACAAAAATTGAAGCAAAACTTGATTCAATGAATTCTTATGAAAGAAGAATAATACACAATGCTTTAACAAATAATAAAAAGGTTTATACAGAAAGTGAAGGGGAAGAACCTAACAGATATGTTGTAATTAAACCAAAAGAAGAAAAAGAGTAGATTTCTATTCTTTTTTTGTTTATACTGAAAAAGATATGTTATAATAACAAAGAAAAAAGGAGGTATACCATGAATGATACAATATGTGCAATTGCAACAAGTCAAGGTGTAGGAGCGATTGCAATAATAAGGATTAGTGGAGAAGATTCTATAAAAGTTGTTAATAAAATATTTAAAGGTAAAGATTTAGAAAAAGCTGAGTCTCATACAATAAACTATGGTCATATTACTGATGGAGATAAAATAATAGATGAAGTCTTAGTTTCAGTAATGAAAGCGCCGAAAACATTTACAGCAGAAGATACAGTAGAAATAAATACTCATGGTGGAATATCTCCAACTAATAAAGTCTTGGAATTATTGTTAGAAAATGGATGTAGATTAGCAGAACCTGGTGAATTTACTAAAAGAGCTTTTTTAAATGGAAGAATAGATTTATTAGAAGCAGAAGCAGTAATGGATATGATTAATTCTAAAACTGATGCTCAAAGACAAATGGCAATAAATCAAATTGGTGGAAAAGTATCAGATCTAATAAATAATTTAAGAAGCGACATGGTTCAAATAATATCGAATATAAATGTAAATATCGACTATCCAGAGTATGATGATGTTGATATTATTACAAATGAAATATTAATTCCAAAAATAACAAGTTTAAAAGCAAGAATAGAAAAAATATTAAAAGAATCTGAAAATGGAAAAATAATTAAAGAAGGTATAAAGACTTCCATTGTAGGGAGACCAAATGTAGGAAAAAGTTCACTTTTAAATGCGCTGTTAGAAGAAGATAAAGCAATTGTCACAGATATAGCAGGAACAACAAGAGATATTGTAGAAGGACAAATTACAATTAATGGTATATTGCTAAACATGATAGATACGGCAGGTATTAGAAAAACAGAAGATAAGATTGAAGCAATAGGAGTTGAAAAAAGTTTTAAAATGATAGACGATTCAGAACTAGTGCTACTAATGCTTAATAATAACGAAAATCTATCAAATGATATAAAAGAAATAATAGAAAAAATAAAAGAAAAACACTATATAGCAATAATAAACAAAATAGATTTAGAAAATAAATTAAATAGAGATGAATTAGGTATACCTTTAGATAAAATTGTTGAAATAAGTGTAAAAGAAAACAAAGGTATTGATGATTTAAAAGAAAAAATAGTAAAAATGTTCAATATAGATGAATTAGAAACAAAAGATCCAACATATTTAAATAATTCTAGAAGTATTAGCATTTTAAAAAGATGTTTGAAATCTATTAATGACATTGAATATGGATTAAAAAATAACATGCCAATAGATATGATAGAGTTAGACATAAAAAATATTTGGGAAGAACTAGGAACAATAAATGGAACAACGTATGAAGAAGAATTATTAGATGAGATGTTTCAAAGGTTTTGTTTAGGAAAGTAAGAGAAGGTGATAAAATGTATGAAATAATAGTTGTTGGTGGTGGTCATGCTGGATGTGAAGCTGCTCATGCCTGTGCCAGAAAAGGTCATAAAACTTTATTAATAACAAGCAACATAAAAAATATAGCAGATATGCCATGTAATCCTCATATTGGAGGAAGTGCAAAAGGAATCGTAGTAAGAGAAATTGATGCATTAGGTGGAGTAATGGGGCGTGTTGCAGATAAAACACATTTACAAATTAAAATGCTAAATAGTGCAAAAGGTCCTGCTGTTCAATCATTAAGAGCACAAGGAGATAAAGTTGCTTATCCAAAAGAAATGCTAAAAGAATTAAATAGTCTTGAAAGCTTAGAAATAAAAGAAGCAATGGTAGAAGATTTAATAGTAGAAGACGAAACAGTTAAAGGTGTAATCTTAGAAGATGGAGAAAAAATAAAAAGTAAAGCTGTAATACTAACAACAGGAACATATTTAAAAGCAGATGTATTAGTCGGAAGTACTAGAACAAGACAAGGTCCACATGGAGAGAAACCATCAAATCATTTGAGTGATAAATTAAAGGAATATGGTTTTAAAATTATTAGATTAAAAACTGGAACACCTCAAAGAATTGATAGAAAAACAATAGACTTTACTAAAACTAAATTAGAACCAGGTGATGATAAGTTACTTACTTTTAGCTTTGATTTAGAACCCTGCTATAAAATAGAAGACCAATTACCTTGTTATTTGACATATACCACTAAAGAGACTCATCAGATAATAAGAGATAATCTAAAAAAATCAAGTATGTATGGTGCACTTGATGATATAGAAGGAATAGGTCCAAGATATTGCCCTTCAATTGAAGATAAAGTTGTAAGATTCTCAGATAAAGAAAGACACCAACTATTTTTAGAGCCAGAGAGTAAATATTATGATGATATTTATGTACAAGGATTTTCTACATCTATGCCACCAGAAATTCAAGAGAAAATGGTACACAGTCTACCAGGTCTAGAAAATGCTAAAATATTAAAATATGGTTATGCAATAGAGTACGATGCAATATATCCAACTCAATTAAATGCCTCATTAGAAACTAAAATCTTAAGTAATTTATATACTGCAGGACAAATTAACGGGACTAGCGGATATGAAGAAGCAGCATGTCAAGGTTTAATGGCTGGAATAAATGCAAGCTTAAAATTAGAAAACAAAGAACCATTAATTTTAAAAAGAAATGATGCTTATATCGGTGTTTTAATAGATGACTTAATAACAAAAGGAATAAGAGACCCATATAGACTATTAACAAGTAGAGCAGAATTTAGATTATTATTAAGAAGTGATAATGCAGATTTAAGATTAAGAAAATATGGTTTTGAAGTTGGTATGATTGATAATGAACAACTAAACAGATTAATTGAAAAAGAAAATAAAATTCAAGAGTTAAAAGAATTCTTAAAAGAGAATAAGTTAAAAATAACAGAAGAAGTAAAACAAGAATTTGAAAAAAATAATTATCAAGTTCCAACAGCAACAATGACTTTAGAGCAACTTATAAAAAGACCAGAAATAAACATGAATTTTATAGATAAATTTATAGAGATACCATATCAAGATGAAATAAAAGAACAAGTAGAAATAAATCTTAAGTATGAAGGATATATTGCAAAAGCATATAAAGAAGCAGAAAAAATGTTAAAATTAGAAAAAAAACAAATTCCTGAAGATATAAATTATGATGATATAACTAATATTGCATCAGAGGCTCGTCAAAAATTAAAAGAAGTAAGACCAAAAACAATAGCTCAAGCTATAAGAATAAGTGGAGTAAATCCTTCAGACATATCAATTCTTTCAGTATATTTAAAAAAGGAATACAATAAAAATGAATAAAGAAGAATTTATAAAAGCAGTTAAACAATTAAATGTTGATTTAACAGAAGAAAAATTAGAAAAATTAAATAAATTTTATAATTTGTTAATAGAATGGAACAAGAAAATAAATTTGACAAGAATTGAAGAGGAAGAAGAAGTTTACTTAAAACACTTTTATGATAGTTTAACTATTGCAAAAGCAGTTGATTTATCAGAAATAAAGACATTATGCGATATAGGAACAGGCGCAGGTTTTCCAGGAATAGTTTTAAAAATTTTTTATCCAAATTTAAAAATCACATTAATAGATTCTTTAAAAAAAAGAGTAAATTATCTAAATGAAATAATAAAAGATTTAGGAATTGATAACATTGAAGCAATCCATGTACGTGGAGAAGACTATAAGGGTCAATATGATGTTGTCACATCACGTGCAGTAGCAAATATTGAAAAATTATTAGGATATACAATGCATTTAGTTTCACCAACAGGAATTTTTATTGCTATGAAGGGTGATATAGAAAAAGAACTAACACCTGATGTTAAGAAGAAAATAGAAAAGAAATATAAAATAGAAAAAATAGAAAAATTTCTATTACCTAAAGAAAATAGTAATAGAAGTTTAGTTGTTATTAAAAATAAATAGAACATGTCAAACAGATATGTTCTTTTTAAAAACTATTGAAAGAAAAAACAAAATAAACTATAATGATAATATAGGGAAAATAAAAGTAAATAAATGAAAAAGGATAATAGAAAGGGGAATGACTCATGTTTAATACGGAAAAAGATGAGGTTGTACAACTATATTTAGACGATATTATTCCAAATAGATTTCAACCTAGAGAAATTTTTGATGAAAGAGCATTAAAAGAGTTAGCGGTTTCTATAAGAGAACATGGTGTTATTCAACCAATAATTGTAAGAAGTGTTGCAAACGGAAAATACGAGATAATAGCAGGAGAAAGAAGATACAAAGCCTCAGCCTTAGCAGGATTAACGAAAATTCCCGCAATAATAAGAAATTTAGATGATAAAGAAAGTTCAAAAGTCGCATTATTAGAAAATTTACAAAGAAAAAACTTAAATCCAATAGAAGAGGCCAGAACGTATCAAAAAATTCTTGAAATTGATCAGATGACACAAGAAGAATTAGCAAAAACAATGGGAAAGAGTCAATCTGCAGTAGCAAATAAATTAAGATTACTTTCATTACCAGATGCTATACAAAATGCTCTTTTAAAAGAACAAATTTCTGAAAGGCATGCTAGAGCACTTATAAATGTGCCAGATACAAAAAAACAAAAAGATTTATTAAAAAAAATAATCGATAACAAAATGAGTGTACGTGCAGTAGAAGAAGAAATCAAGAAATTGTATCCAAAAGATACAAAGAACGGAAATGATGTTCCATTGATGCCACAGGACCAAGTTGCCTCAGCATCATCTTTTGTTAATAGTAATCCTTTAATACCAACTGCAGAGTTACCACAAGACGAATCAAATTTCGGAAAGGTTACTATTGCACCACCAGAAGGAGAGGAGATGCCTACGGGTAAATTTATAAATTATGGAGAAATAGGAAAAGAAAAAGACGAAGAGCCAACGATACCAAACATTCCAAATTCAATTACATCAATAGATGTTAATACATTAAGAAACAATGCTAACGATATTAACTCTGGAAATAATGGTTCATCACTAGACAATTTATTAAATATTGGAGGACAATCAAGTTTTATAACTCCAGCGGAACAAATAGTTAAAACTGATACATTTGATAAAGAAAATAAATCAAAAGACTATTTCAGTACAGCAGATTTATCAGCGTTAAATATTCCACAAGAAACATCTAATATAGTTCCAATTAACAATGGTATGATTCCAATTTCAAATGTTGCCGAAGAAAATTACACAATAGAACAAGCAACAGAAAAGATTAGAGAATTAGTAAATGATTTAAAAGAACATGGTGTTAATATAAATACTGATGAAATGAACTTTGAAAAGTCTTATCAAATTATCATAAAATTATATAAAGACAATAAATAAGTGGAGTTTAAAAACTCTACTTTTTTTATTAAAAACATTTAAAAATAATATATTATTTGATACAATATACTAGTAAAATGGAAAATGGGTGATTAGATGGGAAAGGTTATATCTTTAGTTAATCAAAAAGGTGGAGTAGGAAAAACTACCACAAGTATTAATCTTTCTGCATCATTAGCAGTATTAGGGAAAAGAGTTTTATTAATAGACTTAGACCCTCAAGGAAATACAACTACTGGTGTAGGAATAAATAAAGGAGAGATAGAAAAAAGTATATATGATGTTTTAATTGGAGAGTGTAATGCAACAGAAGCTATGATTAAAACAAAATATAAAGGACTATATGTTCTACCAGCAACAATAAATTTAGCGGGAATTGATGCTGAGTTATTAGAAAAAAGTAGAACACAAAATGGATTCAAAAAAGGTGAACAATTAAAAAATAGTTTAGCTGATTTAAAGGATAGTTTTGACTATATTATAATAGATTGTCCACCATCTCTAGGTGTAATTACAACCAATGCGTTAACAGCATCAAACTCAGTAATCATCCCTGTACAATGTGAATTCTTTGCATTAGAGGGAATTACTCAGTTATTAAAAACAATAATGTTGGCCCAAAAAGGATTAAATCCAACATTAGATATAGAAGGGGTACTATTGACTATGTTAGATTCAAGAACAAATCTTGGGTTTGAAGTTGTAGAAGATATAAGAAGATTCTTTAAAGAAAAAGTATATAATACAATAATACCAAGACTAGTAAGATTAACAGAAGCTCCATCTCATGGAGAACCAATAGTAGCATATGACCCAAAAAGTAGAGGGTCAGAGGCCTATATCAATCTAGCAAAGGAAGTGATTGAAAGAAATGAAGGAAATGGAAATAAATAATATTCATGAAAATGAACACGAAGGAGAAATACCTAAAAGAAGAGCATTAGGAAGAGGTTTGGAAGAATTATTTAGTAGTGAAGTACTTGATTATAGTTCAGTTGAAAAACAAATTGTAGAAGAAACGTCAAAAGATGAAATAGTAAATATAAAATTAAGTGAACTTAGAAGCAATCCATATCAGCCAAGAAAAATTTTTGATGAAAAAGCTTTGGAAGAACTTTCCAATTCAATTAAAGAACATGGAGTTTTCCAACCAATAATTGTAAAAAAATCAATTAAAGGTTATGAAATAATAGCAGGTGAGCGAAGAGTTAAAGCATCACTTATGGCAGGATTAACTGAAATTCCAGCAATTGTAAGAGATTTTAATGATACTCAAATGATGGAAATTGCTTTGCTTGAAAACTTACAAAGAGAAAACTTAACAGCTATAGAAGAAGCCAACGCTTATAAAAAATTACAAGATACTCTTGGCTTAACACAAGAACAATTAGCAAATAGGCTTGGAAAAAGTAGGAGTCACGTAACTAATATGTTAGGTCTTCTAAACTTACCAGAAACAATCCAAAGTGATATCAATGATAAAAAAATCACTATGGGACACGCAAGAGTTCTAAGTAAATTACAAGATAAAGTCCAGCAAGCAGAATTAGAAGAAAAAGTTATTTCAGAAGGAATGAGTGTTAGAGAATTAGAAGAATTAACACAAGCACCAAAAATAATAAAAACAAACCCACAGAAACCAAAAATAAGAGAAAATAATGAATATAGTTACTTACAAGAGGAACTAAGTGAAAAATTAGGCACAAAAGTTATAGTTAAGAAAAACAAATTGGAAATAAGTTTTGTTAATGGAAATGATTTGAATAGACTATTAGAATTAATGCATATAGAGGTTGGAAAGTAAAATGCTGGATATATTAGGGCTTAAAATAAATATTATTCAATTAATTTTACCAATTGTATATATAACATTTGGTTCAATATTATTTAAAATTCTAAAAAAATTAATATTAAGAGCAACAACTAAACAAACTTTTATTAGAAAAGAACAACAACAAAAAGTTAATACTATGAGAAGTATAATAGTAAACATAATAAAATATACAATAGTAATAATAGTACTTTTGGCAATCCTTGCTAACTTTGGTATAAATGTAAAATCAATTTTAGCAGGACTAGGTATTGGAACTGCTTTAGTAGGACTTGCATTTCAAGATTTAGCAAAAGACCTTATTGCAGGTTTCTCCATAATAACTGAAGGGGAATATGAAGTGGGCGATACTATAGAAGTAGATGGTTTTATGGGTGAAGTTGTTTCTATAGGTTTAAGAACAACAAGAATTAAGAACTTTAAAGGTGCCACAAAAATAATAGCAAATCATTACATGGACAATTTAATAAATTATAGTAATAATAATTCATTAGCAGTTGTTGATGTTGGTATAGCATATGAAAATAATGAAGATAAAATAGAAAAAGTATTTGATAAATTATTCAAAAGGCTTAATGGTAACATTAAAGACGCTACAAAAGATTTAGAATTATGGGGCGTAAATGAACTTGCTGATTCATCAGTAGTTTACAGAGTTGTAGTAGAAACAAAACCAACTAAACAATTTGCAGTAGAAAGATTTTTAAGAAAAGAAATAAAAAAGGAGTTTGATCAAGCAGGAATAAAGATTCCTTATCAACAAATAGAGGTGCATAATGGAAAATAAAGATTATAAGTTAGGTTCGATTGTAATCATGAAAAAGCAACATCCGTGTGGCACAAACGAGTGGGAAGTAGTTCGGGTAGGAGCGGATATAAAAATAAAATGTTTAAATTGTGGAAGAACAGTTTTAATTCCTAGAATAGACTTTAATAAAAAACTGAAAAAGATTAAAGATGTAGGAGGAGAAACATGTTAGAAAAACCAAAATTAAAATTAAAAAAATTTTATTTTCATCCCATAACCGTATTTATATTTTTAACATTCTTTGTAATGGCACTGAGTGGAATACTTTCACTTTTTCAAGTACAAGCAACTTACAATACAATTAATAGTAATACACATGAGTTAGAACCTGTATTACTTTCAGTAGAAAATTTATTTTCATTTGATGGATTAAAATTTCTAATAAGTAATGCAGCAGTAAATTTCTTAAGTTTTGCTCCTTTAGGAACATTATTAATATCACTTATCGGATTAACAATAGCTGAAGGAACAGGATTTATTGAAATGCTAACAAAAAGACATATAAGTAAAGCAAATAAATATGTCTTAACATTTATAATTATATTAATATCAACAATATCTTCATTAATAAATGAAGTAGGATATGCAATATTAATACCACTAGTTGCATTAATATACTTTATAAATAATAGAAATCCTATTTTAGGAATAGTTACAGCATTTTGTGGAGTATCATTTGGATACGGTGTATCAATATTTATAGGTTCTACAGAAGTAAACCTTATGGGATATACAAAAGTTGCAGCAAGATTAGTAGATGATACAGCTCATATTGCTCTAACATCTAACTTAATATTTATAATAGTTGCAACTATAATATTATCAATAGTAGGTACTATTATAATAGAAAAAATAGTAGCACCAAAAATAGGAAAATATAAAAAGGATGAAGAGTTTGCAAAAACAGAACAATATAGAGTTATAAATATTGAAGAAGAAGAACAAAAACAAATCGAAAAAGATAAATATGAAAATAGAGGTTTAAGATTTTCTTTAATAGTAGGAATTATAATGCTTTTATTATTTATATATGCATTAATTCCAAATCTTCCATATTCTGGAATGTTATTAGATAAAGATGCTACTACATATTTAGACCAGTTATTTGGAAAGAATTCTTACTTCCAAGATGGCTTTACATATATGGTATCATTAGTATTTATCCTTATGGGAATAGCATATGGATTAGGAAGTAAATCTATAAAAAGTGATAAGGAAATAATTGAAAATGCTAGTAAAAGATTTACTGGTATTGGAAGTATGATTATTCTTATATTTGTTGTATCACAATTCATTGCAGTATTTAGAAAAACAAATATTGGTTATATAGTAACAGCATGGTTTGCAACAATTCTAGAGAATATGCAACTTAGTGGAATCCCATTAGTTTTAATAACATTATTACTAATAGCAATTTCAGGATTCTTCTTAACATCTCCATCAAGTAAATGGATGATATTCTCACCAGTTGTAGTTCCAATGTTTATGCAATCAAATCTATCTCCACAATTTGCCCAAATAATTATGAGAGCAGGAGATTCAATGACAAAAGGATTTACACCATTACTTGCCTCGTTTGTTATTTATATAGGATATTTAAATATTTATAACTTAAATAAAAAGAAACCTTATACTATAAGAAAATCATTAAAATTAATAACACCATACTTTTTAATAATTGCAGCAACATGGATTCTTATAGTAATTGGATGGTATATTTTAGGATTGCCAATAGGACCTGGAGTTGGACCAACAATTTAATAGTAAGAGAGCACTAATTTTAGTGCTTTTTTCTTTTTGTATTATTTTACATTAAAGATTATAAATGATATAATATTGACGAAAGAAAAGAGGTATAAATTATGAGTTTAACAGCAGGAATAGTAGGATTACCAAATGTGGGAAAATCAACATTATTTAATGCAATTACAAATCAAAAAATATTAGCAGAAAACTATCCATTTGCAACAATAGAACCAAACGTAGGAATAGTTACTGTACCAGATAAAAGAATGGATAAATTAAAAGAAATGTATGAACCAAATAAATTTATTCCAACAGCCTATGAATTTACTGATATAGCAGGACTGGTAAAAGGAGCAAGTAAGGGTGAAGGACTTGGAAATAAATTCTTATCTCATATAAGAGAAGTAGATGCAATTGTTGAAGTAGTTAGATGCTTCGATGATGGAAAAATTATCCACGTAGATGGAAACATTGATCCAATAAGAGATATTGAAACTATTAATCTAGAGCTTGCAATAGCAGACTTAGATGTAATTAATGGAAGACTTGAAAGAGTTGCTAAAAAAGCAAGAACAACAAAGAATAAAGATGACATTTTAGAAACAGAAGTTTTAGAAAAATGTAAAAAAGCCTTAGAAGAAAATACACCAATTAGACAACTAGACTTAAATGATGAAGAAAAAAAGGTAATCAAGTCATATAGTTTCTTAACTCAAAAGCCAATAATTTATTTAGCAAATATTAAAGAGTCAGAATTAGGAAATCCAGATAATATATATGTTGAAAAAGTAAAAAAGTATGCATCACAAGAAAATGCTAGAGTAGTTAGCTTGTGTGCAAAAGTAGAAGAAGATTTAAGTGAACTAAGTAAAGATGAAAAACAAGAAATGTTAGATGCTCTAGGAATAGATGGCTCAGGATTAGATAAGTTAATAACTGCAACATATGATATCTTAGGACTAGCAACATATTTTACAGTAGGAAGAGATGAAGTAAGAGCGTGGACATTTAAAAAAGGAATGAATGCCAAACAATGTGCAGGAATAATTCATACAGATTTTGAAAAAGGGTTCATTAGAGCAGAAGTTATGTCATATGAAGACTTAATTGAATGTGGTAGTGAGTTAAAAGTAAAGGAGTCAGGCAAAGCAAGATTAGAAGGAAAAGAATACCTTATGCAAGATGGAGATATTTGCCATTTCAGATTTAATGTGTAGATTAGATTCTCAAATAAAAATATTTGAAGCAAATAAAAAAGATGGAATAATGAGTAGGAACAAAATATTCTATGACGAAAATTTCACTCAAGATGATATAAATGAAATATTTAAAGAAACAAGAATAAAACTTGGAGAAAAGCATGGATTTAATGGATTAAGAATGATACAAGCATCCCAAAAAACAGAAACTAATAATGTAAAGTATCCTGATGGAAAATATATAAGTATTAATGATAAATTATTAACTGCAGATGACTATTGGTATTTAAATTTAGAGGCAGATATATTAATGATTAATAATAAATATAAAGGTATTGTAATAGGAAATATGTGTGCAGATTGTCCAATAGTTATAGCAGAAGACAGAAAAAAAGGAGTAACAGCTCTTGCCCATTGTGGAGCAGCATATATTGATAGAAATCTTCCATACCAAATAATAGAATCTTTAAAAAAAGAATATAGTAGTAATTCAGAGGATATTTATGTGTATATATCTAGTGGAGCTAAAAAAGAAAATTTTATATATGATACATACCCACATTGGGCTAAAAATGATGATGTCTGGATTGGTTGCATAGATAAAAAAGATAATAAGTATCAAATAGATATGTATAAAGCAATAATTAATCAACTAAAAAAGCAAGAGATAAAGAATATAGAAATAAGTGAAATAGATACTATAACTAATCAAGATTATGCTTCTCATTACTGTAGAATAAGAGGTCAAGAAAATAAATCTGGACAAAATTTTGTTGGTTTCTTTTATAAATAACTGTTAAACATTAGTTAAAATGTCACCGATTT